>Ga0316204_10003371_pt1 | contig 32229 bp, 28 predicted proteins | sample 6monrhotite_MG_2_FD_205661 | JGI IMG/M metagenome (GOLD analysis project Ga0316204, IMG submission 205661) | Microbial mat bacterial communities from mineral coupon in-situ incubated in ocean water Damariscotta River, Maine, United States -... | ecosystem: Environmental > Aquatic > Marine >... | reverse complement strand
GAAAGCTATAACCGTGATTTAAATCTTTACCATAAGGACTTAATGAGCAATATCGAAAGCTATGATGAGATTGTTAAGGGTTTTGAGGCTCGTAACTTATCGGCAGAACTCATTGGTAGAGACGAAGATATTACATGCAATTGGGATGATCGATCCATAAATCAATTAAATATATCTGCTACTGACTGGTATAAATTTAAGGCGGGAATTCTAGCTGCTTTGGGTAATGATAGTGGGGAGCCACGACTAGAAGCAGCGGCAGAATTTGTTTTAGAAAATGGTGAGGTGATTCAGCAATCTTCTACTGAGTTATCGAAAGCCTTTCAAATTATGATGGAGACAAAACTGAATGGTGTGAAGTTTATGAATAAACTAACCATTTATATATTCATTGCACTCAATATTTTTATACTAATTGGCTTTGTTTATAAGGTTTTTAATCCACTGAACTCTACTCGTAAGAGTTTTTCTCGAGTAGCGAATGGTGATTTAAGTGTGCAGGTTGGTGTGAATTCAAAAAATGAAATTGGAAGCTTGATAGAATCGTTTAATAGTTTGACTCAGCGTCTGGCGGCTTTGTTTCGTTTAACAGACAGGGTTCATCAGGCAACTAATCTTAATGAAAGTTTGCAGTATTTCTATGAAGAGTGTCAGCATTTATTACATGTCGATTGGGTGGGACTGATTCATCATCGACCAGGAACAAATGGTTTTACACTAGATCGTTTGTATACTGATTCACTTTGTGAACTATATGAAAATGAAGTGTTTTCAGAAAATGAAGCTATTTTAAAACAAGCAATGAAAAGTCAGCAGCCAGTAAATATTTCGCAGCTTTCAAAAAAAGAGGGAATGATTCTAGTAGAGAAATTGAATCAGGGTGGTATGCAATCATTGTTAGCTATACCACTAGAAAGTATCAGTAAGGATGTTGTTATTTTATTATTGGCAACCAAGCAAGAGAATGCATATGAACAAAAGCATTTAGAACTATTGGAAAATATTTCTGCGCAACTTAGTCATAGCTTAGATAAAACGATTGGCATGGAAGGCTTGGTGATTTCAACGATTGAAGGCCTGGCTAAGCTGGCAGAAAGCCGAGACCCTGAAACAGGCGATCATCTTATGCGGATGAGTTTATATTCAGCCATCATTGCAGAACAAATGGCAAAAGAGTCATCTTACAGCGAGCAAATCAGTTCTGCCTATATTCGAGATGTATTTAGATTTGCGCCCATGCACGACATAGGAAAAGTAGGGATTGAAGATAGTATTTTATTAAAGCCAGGAAGGTTAACGGATGAAGAAAGAAAGGAAATGCAAAGGCATCCAGAAATTGGTGCGGACGTATTAAAGCGATGTGAGCGCCAGATGAATGAACTGGGCCACAGTGTATTTGCTATAGGGATAGAAATTGCGGAATGCCATCATGAAAAATACGATGGTAGCGGTTACCCTGGGCAGCTGAAGGGCGGCGAGATACCGTTGTCAGCCCGTATTGTGGCAGCAGCAGATGTATTTGATGCATTGACGTCTAAGCGTCCATATAAAGACGCCTGGACAATAGAAAAAGCACTGTCTGTAATGCATGAGGATTCTGGTAAGCATTTTGATCCAGAGGTGATAAGCGCGCTAGAGCAGGCTATGCCCAAAATTTTAGATATATATAACGAGCATAAGCATGTGTAGCAAATATGCCGGCTATATTAATATGTAATTCCCTACTTATATAGGGTTGAATCATGCCTGGAAATCTTTTAAATTGCCGTCCCCGTAAGGAATCCCCCTTTGAGACAAGCTGGTAGAGAGATTAGTATGATTGATTCAACAGTAGCATTTACAATTGTGAGCATCGTAGGCTCGGTAGCCGTTTTTATTACTCTTGGTGTAAGAATCACTAAATTAATGAAAACTTGTGACTCAAGCAATTTGTAAAAATTAGCTCTAAGACAAAAATAAAAAAGCCATGTTAATTAACATGGCTTTTTTTATGCCGGAAGTAAAATGCGCTCAGGCTTTACTTGTTCCCCGCATCAGTTGTTTGTTTGTTTTGATCATAGATTGAATCTCTTTAACATAGGCTTTGCCGCGGCTTGAATATTTAGTCAGGCCCTTTGCCAAAGAATGTCCATCTACAGGCTTATTGCTTGAACGTAGATTGGCGCGTAAGTTTCTCAGGTCTTTATATGCTCTGCCAGAATTTAAATTATGCATATAACTTGCAACGGAATCGTTGATGCTGGAAAATTTTCTAACCTCATGATTAGCGCCGCTGTCACGTTGACCAGGCACGATTCCACAGCCTTTTTTAAAGCACCATTGACCGAATAAATTGTTCCCTTTTTGAGCAAAACGAGAAATCCCCCATGCGGATTCATTAGCCGCCTGTGCCATCACTAATTCTGTAGGGATAGTGTCTATGTGAGTGAGTAACTGTTTCCAATTGGGATTTTCCTTGCTCCAGCTGACATTGTATTTTTTAGCGAGTGGCTGGAGCCAATCCTGATTTTTGTTGTTTTTTTGCGCAAGTAATACTGCTTGTCGTAGTTCTTTGATTTGATTGTTTTGGCTAATTATAATTGGACGTAATGTATCAAAGAAAACCTGTTTCTTCTCAGTCGTATTCTTTACATTGGAATAGTCAAAAACATTGGCTTGAAAAACATTAATAGTTTTAGCTTGCGCCTTTTTTATGATTGTAAAGCCTGATTTGGTGGGCTTTTCTTCAGATATATTAGTAGTAGCTATATTTTCATCTTGCGTTAAAAAATAGCTAGATCCACCGATGATAGTAAGAGCGATGAATAAAGTTAAAATAGTATTAGACTTCATTTTTAAGTACCTCGTAAATAGCATTACATAAATATTCAGTATCCGTTTTATCAATTATGTAAGGTGGCATAAGATAAATAAGTTTACCAAACGGTCGAATCCATACGCCTTTATCGACAAATGCGGTTTGAATCGTCTTCATGTCTACAGCCTGTTTACATTCTACAACGCCAATAGCACCAAGTACGCGTACATTTGCAACAGTATTAAGTGAGTCACATTTTTTCAGAGAATGTTTTAACCAGGATTCTATATTAGATATATTATCTTGCCAGTTAGATTCTAGTAATAGCTTAATACTAGCATTAGCCACTGAACACGCTAATGGGTTGCCCATAAAAGTGGGGCCATGCATGAATACACCCGGATCGCCATTAGATATGGTGTCTGATATTTCTTTGCTTGTGAGTGTTGCCGCCAAACTAAGGTAGCCGCCCGTGAGTGCTTTGCCTATGCACATTATATCGGGTTGTATTTTGCTATGTTCGCAGGCAAAAAGCTTGCCGGTACGACCAAACCCCGTCGCAATTTCATCGAATACGAGTAGAACGTTATATTGATCGCATAATAAGCGAGCCTGATTTAAAAAATCAGCAGAATAAAATCGCATGCCACCAGCGCCCTGTACGACGGGTTCCAGTATAAGTGCAGCAAGAACATGGTGGTGTTCTGCAAGGGCTGCTCGCAGGTTGTTGATGTCTGTATTATTACAGGGCGCTGAAAACTCACTGGTAGGAGCATCAATAAAAAACTGTTGGATGAGCGCTTTATTGAACAGCTTATGCATTCCAGTAACGGGGTCGCAGATAGACATTGTGCCAAATGTGTCGCCGTGATAACCGCTGCGAAGACTTAGAAAAGATTGCTTTTCCGGCTGCTGTTTGTCATGCCAATACTGAATGGCCATTTTCATCGCTACTTCTACGGCGACAGAGCCCGAGTCGCTAAAGAAAACAGTCTCTAGAGTATCAGGTGTTATATCAATTAAGGTTCTTGCTAATTCAACCGCGGGAGGGTGAGTCAGGCCGCCAAACATCACATGACTCATGTGTTTGAGCTGATCAGTTATCGCCTGATTTAGCTGTGGATGATTGTAGCCATGGATAGCGCACCACCATGATGACATGCCATCAATAAGCTCTTTATCGTCGGCCAGCTTAAGTCTAACTCCCTGTGCAGATACAACAGGGAAGATGGGTAGATCGCTACCCAGCGCCGAATAAGGGTGCCAGATATTTATTTTGTCGCTATTTATTAATTGCTGATATTCAGTCATGTTTCTAAATGCCTGATATATGATTCAGGGTAGGCTGTAGTGTGCTGGATAAGCGGCATTTTATCATTTTGCAGATCTTTATATTGTTTTATTGTCGTTATAGTTTTAATGAACTAATTGTTAATACTGTATGATTTAAGTATCTTTAATTTAATCAACAGAGTTCATAAGGTATGCGGCAGTCTATATGGTTTAGTAGCGTTATATTTCTTATTCTTGTGGCGTGTACGCCGAAACGTATTGTATTTGAAACCATGCAGCCTGATCTTGAAAAAGGCTCTGTTGTTTATGTGTATCGTTCATCGGCTATAGCTAATGCTATTACATCTCCAGCTTTAATGCTTAATGGGGAGCTGGTATCCGAGCTTAAACGTGATTCATATCTGTATAGGTATGTAGTTCAAGGGCGACATATTCTAAGTCTTGATTTAGGTGAAAGGTATAAGGGGAATAAAAGAATTGTTTTAGATGTGAAGCCTGATCAGGTCTATTTTATTCGGGTGACCAGTGAGCTGCGCTTTGAGATGAATAAACCATATACAAGAAGCTTTAATCTGGAATTAGTGGATTCGTCTATCGCACTAGATGAATTGGCTAGTATTTCAGATGGCCGTGAATCACAGATATCATTTAAGAAAAATAAAGCTCAGGAAGAGGCTTCAGGTGAAAAAACTGAAGATGCTCAGTTCTCAATTGAAAGCACTAGAAATCCCTTTTCCAGGTGAGAGCGTAAGTTTCTCTCTAAATACACGAAGGTGCGATTGATTAGGGTTTTACCAGTATAAAGTTAAAGTCGTTTTTAGGTGAATGTTAGGTAATGGCAAACTTATTCATACATTGTTGTCTTATGTCTTAATAAAAGCACGATACGGGTTGTCTGGTTAACTTTTTAGGAAAACCCTACTTTGGTTAGCTGACTTTAAGTAATATCGGTAAGTTATTGTTTAAATAGGGTTTGCTATGTTTTGTATTATTTATTAGTATGTCGTTTAGCGTTAGCAATGGGCCTGTTTTTTTTGCTAAAAGCGATAAAAATAACTAAATGATAATAACTAAATGAAAAAAGAACTCATGCTGAATGATGTGATTCGGTGTATTACTCATGTAGAGGTAATGCCATTATGATTCGCGTTGTTGTTATTAATGCCAAAGGTGGCTGTGGTAAAAGTACTATTTCTACCAATTTGGCAAGTTTATATGCCTCAAAGGGTTTTAAGACTGCACTGCACGATTATGATGAGCAAGGCTCAAGCATGCGTTGGTTGCAGGCGCGCCCAAAAACAGTGGCGAGTATTCATGGTGTGGCTGCGCATAAAAATGCTGCAAAAGGTGTTACTCGTAGTTGGCACTTACGTGTGCCTCCTGAAATATCTCGTTTAATTGTTGATACTCCACCCGGTTTAAAGGGTGCGGATTTAGCTGAACAGTTAAAAGAAGCTGATTATATATTGATTCCCGTATTGCCTTCATGGATGGATATTTGTGCCACAGGTGATTTTTTACGTGAGCTTATTGTTAATTTAAAAATTCATCGTAGTAATGCTCGTTTAGCTATTGTGACCAATAAAGTACGTAGAAACACAACTGCGTTTAAAGAGTTAGAGGCTTTTTTACAAAAACTAAATATACCGGTATTGGCCCAATTGCGTGATACGCAAAACTATAATCGTGTGACTCGAGCCGGTCTGGGTGTTCATGAAATTAATCATAGAGCTGTAGAAGGCGACAAAAAACATTGGCAATCGATTTTTAGCTGGATTGAAACTAACGCCAAAAATAAAAGTATATTGGAAACAGTACGTAAGCAAAGTGAAGAGTTACAAAGTGCATTTACACTTCGAGATGTATCTTAATGGGTTTTGACTGTCTGTTTTCATAAAGCCTATTTGACGATAGACTATGAGAATTATTTAAGATAGTTTCTTAAATTCATTATTACCTACATCAGTTGTTCACATTTCCGGGTTCTGGGCAGCATTAGATTAAGTTCGGGCACCTATGCTTCTAGATACACTTCAGTTAACACCTGTTCAATTAGTTTTTTCCGTATTTATTATCTTTCTATCTTATATGATTAAAGGGTTGTCTGGATTCGGCTCCGGTCTGGTGGCTATTCCCTTATTGGCCTTGTTTTTACCGATCACAATGATTGTGCCTTTGCTGGGATTGCTTAGTTACAGCGGTACCATTATGCAAAGTATGCATCTGCGCAAACAAGTTGTATGGCGTGACATGCTGCCGCTGATTCCTTTTTCATTAATGGGTATAGCGATAGCTGTTTGGTTGCTAGTTAATGTGAATGAAATTATTCTCATTAGAGTACTGGGAATATTCGTTTTAATATATGCCTTGTATTCTTTATTACCACGGCCCAATTATCAAGGAGGAAGGAAGTGGGCAATAGTTGCGGGTAGCTTTGGCGGTATGGTGGGTGCCCTGTTTGGTACGGGTGGGCCATTTTATGTGATCTATCTAAATATGCGTCGTTTAGATAAAGGACCATTTCGTGCCACTATTGCAATGGTTTTTCTGGTAGATGGCGGTGCACGTATTCTAGGCTATTCAGTTAGTGGTCTTTATACGATGCAGGTGCTTGGAATGTTGTTGATGCTATTACCAGTGTTGTTTTTAGGGATGTATGTTGGGCATAGTTTACATCTGAAAATCGAACAGACACGATTTAATCAGCTAATTAGTTTTTTGTTAATGATAAGTGGCATCATGCTGTTATATAAATCATTTAATATGTAATTAATTTAATAAACATCGATAGAGAAATATTATTTTAATTTGGTTAAAATCATAGCTTGATCGTTTAAGTCTGTATATGGGTAAAGTATGAATAAAAGTTTAGTGACTAATGGTCTTGCAGTTATTGTTGTTATTGTCGGTTACTTTCTTCAGCAATCTGTTGTTTTAAGTGTGGGGCTTTTCGCGCTGTCAGGAGCTATTACTAACTGGCTGGCGGTACATATGTTATTTGAGAAAGTGCCAGGGTTGTATGGCTCGGGTGTTATACCTGCTCGCTTTGAAGATTTTAAGGTTGGTATTAAAAACTTAATGATGACGCAGTTCTTCACAGCAGAAAATATCGATCGTTTTTTGAAAGGCGGTGAAGACGGTAATGATCTGCATTTGGCTCCTGTTATTGAAAAGATTGATTTATCTCCGGCATTCGATTCCTTGGTAGAAACAATAATGCAATCTTCATTTGGTAGTATGTTAGGCATGTTTGGAGGACAGGAAGCGCTTGATCCTCTTAAAGAACCTTTTATAAATAACATGAAAATTTCATTGATTGAAATGACTCAGAAAGAAGAGTTTCAGCAATTATTACGTGATGAGCTAGAGCAGCCAGATGTCATGTCAGATATTAGAAACCAGGTGGAGTCGATTGTAGAAAAACGCTTAGATGAGCTCACGCCAGAGTTGGTGAAAGATATTATTCAGCAAATGATCAGAAAACATTTAGGTTGGCTGGTTGTATGGGGCGGTGTGTTTGGCGGTGCAATTGGTTTGGTGGCAGGTGTTTTAACTGTTTAGTTAAAGGCTGGTAATTTTGTTTTTACCTGAATGTTTTGAGCTATAGAGTGCTTTATCGGCTGAGTTTATGAGGTCTTTAGGGCTACCATAGTTGATCTTTTCCATGTGTGTAGCCATGCCTATGGATGTGGAAACTTTTAATATATTGTTATCGAACTCTGTTCCGGGCAGTGCTTGAAGCTCCTGGCTGATGCGTTGTAATAGTTGAGTTGCTTCATCTGCATTAGTGTTTGGTAGCATTAATAAAAACTCATCGCCGCCATAGCGCGCAATAATATCGTCCTTGCGTATGTTGTGAGAAAAGAACGTGGCTATATCCTGTAATACCTTATCTCCAGCGAGGTGCCCGAATGTATCGTTAATGGGTTTGAAGTCATCAATGTCAATGAAGGCTAGAGATAAAGGAGTCTTCTGTGCTTTAGATTTAAAAAATTCCTCATTTAATAAGTCTTCTATACGTTTTCGGTTATAGACATCTGTTAAGTGATCTTTATTCGATGCATCCTCACAATTATTCGCTTGTTCAGTTAATGTCTTTATCTGGTTTTGACACTCGTCACTTTGTTTAATGATGTTTATGCTATTTTCCATTAAAAGCTGTTGTGCATCATTAAGGACATCGTCCCTCTCTTTGCTGTCTAATATAGTTACTTCGAATAGACGTGACATTTCCGGCAATAGGGCATCGATTTTATTAATCAATTGATTAAAAGACTCCTGGTCAAAATCAAAAAGTTGATTAAGTGAGTTGAAGGTTTCTTTTAAGTGGGTCTCTCTATCATCTTCAAGCCAAATATCACTAAGCCGGTTAGAAAGGTTTATGCATTGAATAAATAATATGTTATTCGATTTAGGCGGAGTATTGCAGACGATATGGCTATGCAATACTGCATTATAAATTCTTTCAGGGAAGTGCCATAGCTGTAGTAGCCAGGCGCCAATGTCGGAATGGTCAACTCCCCATTTTTTCTGTTCGCAAACCATTCTGCTCAAGTGACTGCGAGTGCAATTTTCAGTAAGGGCGTCAGGCTCGATAGAATCAATTGCCAATATGCCAATATCCTGTAACAGGCTTGTTAAGAAAAAGTCTTCCACATTGGATCGTTTGAGCGCTAGACCTAATTCTCGTGCAATAGATGCAGACAGGATCGAGCGTCGCCAGAAAGAATCGTAAATATGCGATGTATTTGTGCTGCTCTGTAGTGAGCTTACGAGTGAAAAGCTAAGTGCAATTGTTAATGAAGAGTCAAGGCCAAGCAATGAAAGCGCATCGCGTAAATTACTTATCTCACGCTGCCTTGCATACATCGGTGAATTGGCAACTTTTAATAGCTTGGCTGATAGGGCAGGATCGACCATTAAAATATCAGCCACATCAGCAATGCCAATATCAGGATCCTGACTGGCATCCACTATTTTAACAACTATGGCAGGAAGGCTAGGCAGGTTGTTGCACGCTGTAAGGCGTTCTGATAATTCTAGCGGGATATTGAGGTTTTTATCAAACATAGCCATAGTATTGTTCTATCGGATGTGCCTCGGGTAACATTAAGTATAATAAGCTTTTTGCCTATTTACTGAGATATTTGCTGCGCAATTACCTTATGCCTTATATATCAGAGTTTTATATATAACTGTCTATATTTAGCTATCTATTAATTAAATTTAATGAGCGTTATTTGCTTAGTGCATTGATTAGATCTTCATGTTTTAGCCCCCAGTCTTGCGGGCTTTCAATGCAATCTATTTCTTCATTAGAAGAGCTAAGGTTAATTACCTTGTTTGGTATAGGGGCCCTATGGCTGCATGAATAGAATATTTTTATGACGGGTTTTAATAGCGTCCCATGGCCCTGCTCCATAACGACGGCGAGTCTATTCGATTTAAGTTTTACTAATGTTCCAGTGGGATATATGCCAACAGTTTTTACAAAGGCCTGAAATATTTGTTCATCGAAGTGGCCGTCTTTCCATTCCGCCATTTTCTTTAATGCATCGGCGGGTGCCCAGCCATCTTTGTAACAACGATTAGATGTTATAGCATCATATACATCACACACTGCAGCCATGCGAGCAACCAAAGATAGCTTCTCGCCTGATAGTTTATCCGGGTAGCCGTTTCCATCTACACGCTCATGGTGATGCAGGCATACATCGAGAGCTACTTCATCGACATCATCTGAGTTTTTAAGTATTTCCCAGCCACTGAAAGGGTGGTTTTTTACGATCTCAAATTCTTCGTCGGTTAATTTCCCGGGTTTATTTAAAACTTCGTCAGGAATAGCCATCTTTCCTACGTCATGTAATAGACCAGCCATGCCTAAGGAGTGGTAGTCACCTTGATAGTTGATCTGTTTACCTAACGCTATCATCAGGGCGCAAACGGCAACTGAATGCAAATAGGTGTAGTCATCTTTTGACTTCATGCGTGTCACAGTAAGCATGGCGTTTGAATTACGCGAAACCGATTGTGAAATTTCATCAACGATAGGCGCTACATCTTTGGCGGAAACGGAATTTCCCATGCGCGCTTCCTGTAACATTTCCATGGTAGCTTGCTTGGCTTTGGCTAATGTTTCCTTTGCTGCCTCCATTTCTTCTTCCAGAGGTACTGTTTCTATTGTTTTTACAGTAGCTGAGCTATCTTCCTCTACATGGGGGGCTTCATTTTTATCGGTTAGCTTTTTCTCTACATCCAGACCTTTTGAAGTATCTATCCATACATGAGTAACAGCTGACTCTTTAAGTGCTGTTATATTCTTGGGATTTTCTAGTTTGAATGAGGTTTTCCAGAAAGGATGCTGGAGCCAATTTCCATCTAGTTTGTCTATGAACATGCCAAGACGAAGTTCATTTACGAATATTTTTTTACGCATAGGGGTGTGCAAATAGGTTTCTGAGTTTTCAATATGATTTTAGACGATAAACGGGAGAAAATATAAAAATTGAGTGTTTATATTGCTATTGGGAGAGGATAAGTCGATGGTGTGAAGTGCGTAGGATGGCATTGTTAAGGTAGCCATCCTTTTTTTTGTGCCTATTTGGTGTCTTTTTCCGTGCATGGAACGCACATGCTTGCGTATGGCGTGACAGCTAAACGATGCTCGTTGATTTGTTCGTTACATTCTACGCATCTGCCATAGGTATTATTTTCGATTCGTAATAATGCCTTATTAATTTCCATGACAGTCGCCTTGGCTTCATTGTCCAGTGAGTTTAATACTTCCTCATTCTCAAGTTGGGTTGCCTGCTCGGCGAAGTCCTTTTCTATGGCGTGTTCTTCATGATGCAGGTCTTTTTCAAGGGCATTGATGCGACCGTTTATTTCATCTCTTAGAGATAAAAGCTTTGTTTTATAAGTAGTCGTATCAAGCATATTGTCGCCTCGTGTCTTATGCGGTTTGAATCATTCCGAAAAGTTCATCTTTAAGGAATAAACGCTCTTTTTTGAGTTCTTCAAGAAATTCATCTGAAGGTGTCTCAACGCCTTCTTCAATTCGTCTTATCTGATGATCAAGATCATGATACTTGATAAATAATTTCTCAAAGTGTTTATTGTTCATTTTTAGCTCATGTATGCGATCTTTGTGTTCTGGCAATTCGTGGATAAGATCGTGTTTTTCACCTAGCATATTATTAACTCCCGTTGTTTGATTTCAGGTTAATCTATTTGAAGAAGAAGTTTTTGATGTAGAACAATTGTGATTAGATTTGTCTTAGCTATATAGCTAAGAGGCGGTAGAGAAGAGGTAATGGCCTGATGATACTGGGTGAGTTTCCCAGTATCATGGTTGTGTTTTATATTTTTAAGCAAAACTGGCATTGAGTATCAGCCAGTCTTTTTTCTGCTGTAAAAAACTTTGCTTCAGTGCCTCTACACGAGCCCTCAATGTATCAAGATCATAGTGTTCTATCATGGAGCTTTTACGTGCCTCCACCCACTGCTTTTTTGCCTGGGAAAATTCATTAATCTTGCTCATTAGTGTTTCGTATTCCGTCTGCAGTTGTTTAATCATGGTGTCGGAGCAAGGTTGTTGAGATAGCTTTTTGGTTGTGTTAATCAACAGCATTTGTGCCCGTGCAGTTTCAATATGTTCAAGCGGAGTGCGATACAGATTCTTCGTAAGCCTTAGATATGAAAGGCCGCGAATCAACCATTTTGTGGGGTCAAATTGCCACCAGAGAATGCCATTACGGTAGTCACGCTGAAAGCTGTGGTGATAATTGTGGTAGCCCTCACCCATGGTTAAAAAAGCTAAAAAACCATTGTCTTTAGAGGTGTTCTTGTCTGAGTAGGGTTGGCTGCCCCAGATATGAGCCAGTGAATTAATAAAAAAGGTAAAGTGATGTGCAATCGCAAGGCGAGCGACGCCTGCTAGTAATAGCATGCCTAATATATCGCCGTGCCAGATTCCTAATAACAATGGAATGCCAAAATTTGCCGCAAGGACTAATACTAGATAATGCCTGTGTTGAAACATGACGATGGGGTCTTTTTGTAAATCACGGCAATTGCTGTAGTCCGTATTTGGGTTGATTCCGTAATCTCGCAGCATCCAGCCAAGGTGAGAATACCAGAAGCCTTTTTTGGCGGAGTAGGGGTCTTTTAGATCATTATCCACATGGTGATGATGAATGCGATGATCGGATGCCCAGTGGAGGATGCTGTTTTGAGTGGCAAAAGTGCCGCCTATGGCAAAGAACAGGCGGGTTAGCCAGTGTGCTTCATATGCGCGATGAGACCATAAACGGTGATAACCAGCTGTTATGGATATTTCACAAAAGATAACACCAGCAATCATTGCAGCTACTTGCCAGCCATCGAATCCATAGGTTAAAGCATAGGCCGGTACGCCGAACAGAGTGATTAGCCCAGTAAGAGTGAAGACAATGATATTGAGCCAAATGAGCTTGGGCTTTTGCATGGGCAGATCCGTGATTCAGAAATAATGTGTACAAGTGTACGCTGAAATTTTTTATCAGTACAGAAAATAGTCCATAAAAAGTGATGAAATCAGGGTGATTGTTAGCTAAAGGTTGTCGCTGCTGATAATATGCTAGCCCTGAGGCAGAGATAATATGACAGTTAATCGGGTACAGCAAAAAGAGAAAACACGGCGTTTAATTATTGATGCAGCATTCCATCTGCTGAGTCAGGAACGCAGCTTCTCCAGTCTGAGTTTACGCGAAGTCACGCGTCAGGCGGGCATTGCACCGACTTCATTTTATCGTCACTTTACAGATATGGAAGAACTGGGGCTTACTCTGGTTGATGAGGGAGGGGTCGCTTTACGTCAGCTAATGCGTAAGGCTCGACAGCGTATACGTGATAAAGGCAGTGTTATATGTACTTCTGTCGAGACCTTTATGGAGTTTATTCATGACAGCCCCTATGTTTTTAGATTGCTGCTACATGAGCGTACAGGTACATCCTTAGCGTTTCGTCGCGCCGTTTCCCGTGAGCTCCAATATTTTGTCGTAGAGCTGGCCGACTATATCCAGCAAATTCAAGGTTACCCCGCAGAGGATGCTCGATTACAGTCTGATGCTATGGTGATATTGGTATTTAATGCTGGTGCAGAAGCTTTAGATAGCTCGCCATCAGAGAGAGCGCTGTTGACCGCAAAAGCGATTACCCAGTTGCGCTATATTGCACGTGGTGCCGACGAAGTTAACAAGGGACGTCGCTTGTGATGGATTTCGATTGTTTTATAGAATCCTGTGGAACCCTGTTATTCCAAATTGCTTGAAGCAAAAAAAGTAGAACTTACACAGTACGGCTATGGGAATAGAGTTATTTCGCGTAGAAGATAAATATGGCTTGGTGCTGGTTACGCAGCACGGAGATAAACGTGTCTTGAGTTTTGACTCAAGCCTGGAACAGAGCAGTGTATATATGAGCAGGCAATATTGTTTGTCTCATGAATATACGCAAATTATGTTGCTGGGTTTTCTGTTTGTTGATGCGAAAAATATCACCATACTAGGTCTTGGTGGTGGAGGCCTGGTGCATTGTTTGCTCCATTTTTTTCCACAGTGTGAAATTAAGGTGGCTGAATTACGCCAGTCGGTGATTGATATTGCCTATGATTGGTTTGACCTGCCAAAAATTGAAAAGCTAAAAATTTATTGCGCCGATGCATATGATTATTTGCAAATGCAGGGTAGGGAAAGTGCCGATTTAATCATGAGTGATTTATATGTTGCTGATGGTATGAGTGAGGTGCAGGCTCAAATTTCATTTATAGATAGTGCATGCAAAGCATTAAGCAGGCAAGGCTGTTTGGTTATTAATTTTCATCATTTGCCAGAGCCTGACTCATTGATAATGCAGAGCATACATAATATGTTCAATGTCGTTTATGTATGTGATGTGTTTAAGGGTAACAGGGTTGTATTCTGTTGCAAAAGTGCTGAAGAAATAGAAAAAAATGAATTAAAGTCAAAAGCACAGAAGCTAGTTAAAAAGCTTGAAATGCCACTTATGTATTACACCAAGCAGCTTAAGGTTCTCGAGAAAATATAAGTTTATTGTATTTTTAATAATTATGTATCGTTTAATAAAATAGACATAATATTGTCACAATTACTTCATATATAAATCATAAGATGCCTACCAGTTAAATTAATTAGGTGATCCAGATGAATTCAAAAAGTATTCCAGCATTCCAGTTGTTTTTAATATTGTTATTGTCGGTTGTGATGTTAAGCGCGTGCAATCCTGTAAAGGATGAAACTACCATAGCAGGTCAGGCTGAAACAGTTTCCGAAATATATGAAGTACATGATGATGGTCGTATATATGCATTTTACGATAAAAAAACATTCAAAGAGTTTATGCAAGTGGGTGAAACGGCTTATCGTTTAACGCGTATTGGTACGGGGCCAAATGGTGAAACGATGGTGTTTGGCTTAACAAAAAAAGATAAGAAGAAAGGTGTTAATACGCCGGCTGTAAAATTATATGAAAATAAAATTAAGCCGGCGAAAGATTTTTATGCAGAAACAATTCGTCATGGACGAATTTATGTATTTAGTGCATTTGAAGATATGCAAACAGTTCGTCAATTTGGTCACCCCAATTTTTTCTATACGGAAATTGGTTCAGGGCCTAAAGGTGAAACCGTTGTATATGTGTTAAATAAAAAGACTAAAAAGAAAAAACCAACGGCTTTAATTGCAGAGTTTAAAAAGCGCAACGCTTAAAACTGAATATGGATGTGCATGCAACAAGGATGTTGTAGCTTCAATCAATTGATGTCTAGTCATTAGTCTGATCTCGCTAGCAAGTCCTTCGTCTCTTAAGCGCTGTACCCCAGATTACCCATGCCAGCTGAGTGGGAATGGTTTTGGTATTTGGTGAAATGGTGATAAAATTGTCCGTTCCCTTATAGAAAAAATGCAGGCTTTATGGCGCGCAAGCTCTACATCAAAACCTTTGGTTGTCAGATGAACGAATATGATTCGGCTAAAATGCACGACGTGCTGGCGGAATCGGAAGAAATTATTACAGTGGATACGCCTGAAGAGGCGGATATTCTGCTGCTTAATACCTGCTCTATTCGTGAAAAAGCACAGGAAAAAGTCTTTTCATTACTGGGTAAGTGGAAGAACTGGAAACAGAAAAATCCCGACCTGGTGATTGGTGTGGGTGGTTGTGTTGCTTCTCAGGAAGGTGCCGCAATTCGTCGTCGAGCACCTCATGTCGATATGGTATTTGGTCCGCAAACGCTACATCGGTTACCTGAGATGGTAAAAGGTGTAGATATAGAACATAAGCCGATTGTAGATATCTCATTTCCTGAGATTGAAAAATTCGATAATTTACCAGAGCCTAAGGCTGAGGGGCCAAGCGCCTTTGTGTCGATTATGGAGGGCTGCAGTAAATACTGTACATTCTGTGTAGTGCCCTACACCCGTGGCGAGGAAATTTCACGCCCATTTGACGATGTATTAGCAGAGGTTGCTCAATTAGCGGCTCAGGGCGTGCGCGAGATTAATTTACTCGGGCAGAATGTAAACGCATATCGTGGCGAAATGCATGATGGTGAGATGGCAGATTTGGCCGTGTTAATTCATTATGTCGCCGCAATAGACGGTATTGATAGAATTCGTTTTACAACATCTCACCCGGTAGAGTTTTCAGATTCGCTTATTCAGGCGTATGCGGAAATACCCGAACTAGTGAGTTTTGTTCATTTGCCCATTCAAAGTGGTTCGGATCGTGTGCTAGCAGCGATGAAGCGTGGCCATATGGCGATAGAATATAAATCAAAAATTCGTCGTTTGCGTGAAATGCGTCCGGGTTTAACTGTTTCATCAGATTTTATTATTGGCTTTCCTGGCGAAACCGATGAGGATTTTGAGCAGACCATGAAGCTGATTGAAGATGTTGGTTTCGATCACTCATACAGTTTTGTCTATTCTGCACGCCCGGGTACACCAGCGTCATCTCTAGAAGATAATGTGCCAATGGATGATAAAAAAGCACGCCTTGCTCGCTTGCAACAGCGAATCAACGAAATGGCAATGGATATTTCAAAATCGATGGTGGGTTCTATTCAAAGCGTATTGGTTGAACGTCCGTCTAGAAAAGACCCCAATCAAATGGCGGCACGCACAGAAAATAATCGTGTGGTAAATTTTAACGGTAACGAACGCCTAATTGGTCACTTTGTCGATGTTAAAATTACTGAAGCGCTGAACAACTCATTGCAAGGTGAGTTTGTTGAAATTTCGGCTATAGACCGTGCGCGTCTATCTGCATAAATCTGATTAACACTCACTAACAAACTATAATTAAAATATGATTGAAAGTCTGGATATCGATTTCAAACCCGCAGATAATGAGCGATTAGCGAATCTGTGCGGCCCTATGAACGAGCACTTGAGACAAATTGAAAGTCGTCTAGGGGTGGAAATTAATAATCGTAATCATCATTTTCAGCTTATTGGCGAGTCCGATAATGTGAAGATGGCGATAGTTATTCTCAAGGATTTATATAATTCCACTAAAGATCAGCAGATTACACCTAATCATGTGCATTTGCAGCTGCAGGAATCAGGCTTGCATGCCTTAGAGGGTGATGATGCGCTAGATGCGAACCAGTGGAGCCTAAGGCTGCGCAAGGCACAGATTAAAGGCCGTGGAAATCATCAAGTTGAGTACTTAAGAAATATTCAAACACATGATCTGAGTTTTGGTATTGGCCCTGCGGGAACCGGTAAAACCTATCTTGCAGTCGCCTGTGCAGTTGAAGCATTGGAATCCGAACGTGTGCGGCGAGTTTTGCTAGTGCGTCCCGCCGTAGAGGCAGGTGAGCGTTTGGGGTTTTTGCCTGGTGATCTGGCGCAAAAGATAGATCCCTACTTGCGCCCTATGTATGACGCCCTATATGAAATGATGGGCTTCGAGCGTGTTGCGAAATTGATAGAGCGTAGTGTTATTGAAATAGCACCATTGGCTTATATGCGTGGTCGTACCCTGAATGATGCATTTATCATCTTAGACGAAGCTCAAAATACAACACGTGAACAAATGAAAATGTTTCTTACACGTATTGGCTTTGGTTCTACTGCCGTTGTGACAGGTGATATTACGCAGATCGATTTGCCGCGGGGAACTAATTCTGGTCTGCGTCATGCGATAGATGTGCTGAAGGGTATTGATGATATAGCCATGACTTTTTTTGACCCGCATGATGTTGTTCGACACCCTATGGTGAAACGCATTGTTAAGGCTTATGATTCACATGAAGTAAAGGCTGCAAAAATTGCAGCGAAGAAAGAAAAGGCCGATAAGGCAGAACGTGCTGCTAGACAGCAGGGTAATAATTGATGAGCGTAAAAATGGATATTCAGATAGCTGATGATATTTCTGAATCAATAGAGGAACCTCCGCCGAGTAGCCAGTTACTCGCATGGGCGCAAGCCGCCTGGCAAGGTGAATCAAACGCCGAACCAGAATTAAGTTTACGTATTGTAAGTGCTGCAGAAAGTCAGCAGTTGAATAATGATTATCGCGGAAAAAATACTCCCACCAATGTACTGTCCTTTCCTATGGAAATGGATGAAGAACTATTGCTTATGCTTGAAGAGCCAAATGCGGATGAGAGTGAAAATTTCACAACTAATATGTTAGGTGATCTGGCTATTTGTGCCGAAGTAGTTGAACGCGAAGCCAAACAACAAAACAAAACCCTTGAAGCTCATTGGGCTCATATGCTGGTGCACGGCGTATTACATTTACAGGGTTATGATCATATTGAAAATGATCAGGCTGAAGAAATGGAAACTTTAGAAACAAGTATTATGCAAGAACTCGGGTTCACTGATCCTTATCAGTATAATTCTGATTTGACTGTCCCTTCTATAACAGATGTAAAGCCATGAATGATATCGCTACCAATCAAAATAATTCGAATCAATCTAAAAACACGCCGTCCTTGAGCTTATTTGAAAAGCTTAGCCGGATTTTTCTCGACTTACCGCAAGATCGTCAGGAGCTTGTTGAAATTTTACAGGCGTCGGAAAGCCGTGATTTGCTGGATCGTGATGCGCTGAGTATGATTGAAGGCGTATTGCAGGTGTCTGAAATACAGGTGCGTGACATAATGATCCCGCGTTCGCATATGATTGTCCTTGAAGAAGATACGCCTTATGAAGAAATGTTACCGGTAATCAGTGATTCCGGTCATTCGCGTTTCCCCGTTATTGGTGAGAATCGAGATGAAATTGTTGGTGTATTATTGGCTAAAGATTTATTGCGTTATGTTGATGAGGAAAAACGTAAAGAATTTGATATAAAAGATGTTTTGCGAAAAACTATTTTTGTACCAGAAAGCAAGCGTCTTAATGTTCTATTAAAAGAATTTAGAGCAAGTCGAAATCATATGGCCGTCGTGGTTGATGAATATAGTGGCGTAGCTGGTCTGGTAACAATTGAAGATGTGCTGGAACAAATTGTTGGTGATATTGATGATGAGCATGATGTTGAAGATGTAGGAAATATTCGACGCATGGGTGTTAACCGTTATTCAATAAAGGCATTGACGCCAATAGTAGAGTTTAATGAATTCTTCGAAAGTGGTTTTAATGAAGATGAATCGGATACTCTAGCGGGTATGTTAATGAAGTTTCTGGGGCATATGCCTAAGCGTGGCGAAGCTATTACCATTGACCATTATTTGTTTAAGGTAATGAGTGCCGATAGCAGAAGAATAAAGCATGTGCAGTTAATATTGCTGCCTAAATCTGCAAAAGAAGAGTAAAGCAATAATTGTTCTTTATATCTGTTTTCTATGTGGGGGCACCCATCGAGAGTTGCAGCAAGAAATTGCATAGTGGTTTGTATTAGAATTTAAATGAACAATATAAAACTAATACAAAATAATCCATATCGTATTTTAGAGTTTCTATTGCTGTTGGCAGGTGCTCTGCTGCCATTCAGTTTTTCTCCGTATGAACTGTTCTGGTTACAGTATCCTCTATTAGCCTTTCTATTTATTTCAGTAATTAAACAATCTCCAAAAATTGCTTTTTATCGGGGCATGATCTTTGGATTCGGCTGGTTCGTTCATGGCGTTCACTGGGTTTTTTATAGTTTGCACTATCATGGAGGGGCGCCTGTATTTTTTGCCGTATTAGTTGTCGTATTGTTGTCTCTTTATTTAAGTCTGTTTCCGGCTTTAGCGTTATATTTTGTCAATCGATTTATAAAAGCGAGTTCTCTGAAATTTTTTGTAATTGTATATCCGTTTAGCTGGATGTTATTTGATTGGTTACGTGGTTATTTTTTGACAGGTATGCCGTGGTTACAAATTGGCGTAGCTCATATTGATACATATTTGGCAGGTTTTGCGCCTGTTATTGGTGGCCTGGGTATAGGCTTATTAGCAACAATTGTCGCTGGCTTATTAGCTTTGATTTTTAACCGCCAGTATATGAAATCATCAGTACTGGTGATGGCACTAATTTATGCATGTGGTTATTTATTAGGCCAGATTAATTGGACTCAGTCGTTGGGTGAACCGCTTAAAGTTAGTTTGATACAGGGGAATATACCGCAGTCTGAAAAATGGCGCCGAGAATTATATACGCCGACACTGCAGATGTATCGACAGTTAACACTTGATAACGCAGGCAGTGATTTGATTGTTTGGCCGGAGACAGCTGTTCCCGGATATAAATATCGTGTGGCGAATTACCTGGATGATATTTACAGGCAACTAGAGGGAACGAATACAAGTGTGTTGCTAGGGGTGTTTGAGCGCGATGAAAAATCACAGCGCTATTATAATTCTGTCATTGACTTAAATGGACAAAGTTATAAAAAACGTCACCTTGTGCCATTAGGTGAATATTTCCCACTGCGTTCATTACTTGGGTTTTTTGCTCAGTGGGTAAATATACCGATGTCAAATATTGATAGTGGTAAATTGAACCAGCCACTGCTCAATGTTTTCGGACAAAAAGTTGGTATTAATATTTGTTTTGAAGATGTTTTTGATCGGGATGTTTTGCGTGACTTGCCAGAAGCGAACTTGCTCATAAATGTAAGTAACGATGCATGGTTTGAGGACTCTATACAACCATGGCAACATCACCAAATTGCGCGGATGCGTGCTGCTGAAGCCGGAAGATATCTATTAAGGGTGACTAATACCGGAGTAACTTCTGTTATTGGTGTAAAAGGTGAGGTACTTGCTATATTGCCGCAGTTCAAACGGGATGTGTTGCAATATAAAATACAGGGTTACAGCGGAGCAACGCCTTATGTGCTGTGGTCTAATTATTTATTGGTGATATTGGCTATTTGTTTTTTAGTTGTATTATATCGAAAAAAATAAAGAATCAATTTTCTAAATCTGTATTTGACTAAGTCGAAACTTTTAGTTCGCAGTTTAAATGCAGGCTCAATTTTTTTTAAATCATGTATTTGCCGTGTTCTTTATCTGGTTCATCATTGTCTCTCTTTTCTTTAGTCTTACAGTTTTTCCTTAACATGGCCTCGACTCGAGCGACATTAATTAAGCGGATATCGATTATCTCGGGATAGAGTTGGTGTAATTGATCCACCACCAAGGCCCGCTTTTGAGCTCTTTCTTCAAGAATCATGCGTTGGCTATCGCTGATGGAGTCTAATAATAAAAGCCAGGGTGATTGCCATTGAATAAATTCATTAATCAGGTTGATGTGTTGATTGTCATGGTTTTTATCGCTAATCATGAGTGTGTCAAAATATGTGTCGTCTAATTCTCGATTAACGAACTCTCCTGAAATATTATGCCCCTTCATTCCTATGCCGTGGCCATCAAGTGTGCGCTTGAACCATTGTGCCTGTGGGGGTGTTGAGCAAAGTTGATTAATGTAATCCGTTAAATATTGCCCTGCATTAATTTCTCTATCCATTTGTATGGATGCATAAGTTTCTGATATGAATTCGTGTCGACAGGCTTGTCCTGCACGCCAGTCAAGAATCGGGTCTTTGTTAATTTCGCTTTCTCGTAGCGAGCTGTCAATTAAGGCTAGTGGGCATGCGTTTTTATCAAGTAGCCACAATTCATAGTTGTCTAAAAATGGGAATGGTAGGTCTTCAAAATGTTGCAGCAAGTGTTCATAAACCTGAGCTCCCTGTTCTTCCATTCGTTTGAAGTCATCTGATGGGTAAATAGGCCCACGAATTAAACCGTCTTTAGGAGACCAGTGGCCATAGCGAATATCAGATATTTGCACATTTTTTTTAGAGACCAGGTCTTTTACCAGATCGTGGTTTTTAACATAAATATCCCAGTTCGTTCCATCTAGAGTTACCGCTTCAGCACCCTTATATTCAATGATATTCATGGAGCCACGAAATGGGTTTAGTAGGCGCTGTGAGTATTTGATAAATGGCATTGTCGTATCTACAGTGTTATTTTTCCGCGCGTTCAAACAATGTGTTTTCACATTGGCTGCAAACAGGGATGGTGCCCGTGGTATTAAATTGAATCATCTGTTGGCAATTGGTGCAGACAAGCGATCCCGGCCCTGTGATTTCACCGCTTTTATAAATAGTGATCTCTTGTTCAGTACTACCGGTTTTGCATCCTGGGCGTGAGAACTGCTCCAGCTCAATGCGAGTTTTGTCTGCAACAGATAGGAATAACTCGAGCACTTTCTGTTCAATGATTTCAATATCAAGCATTAGCCACTCGCTAAATTCATGGCTGGATTCCATGAGGTATTCAGCTGCATCATTAATGTCACGTTTAATATAGTTGCCTATTTCATCTGCTTCCTCGGCTGTTACTTCGCCGAGGTGAAGTGCCTGCTTCTTGGCATGTTCAATGGCTTTTTGTAGTGTGGGTATGGCGTGAGCTTCCGCGTTGTCTATTGTGTCTTTCACGCGGCTCATCATCTGGTTATAGGCTTTGATAAGTGATGATTTTTTTGGGTTGTCTGATAACGACATAGACTTACCTCTTAATTCTTTAAAGCTTGTATAATCACTCCACACCGATTAATTGGTACGTATAGGGGTGTGGATGATTATTCAGAGCAGATCATATAGTTGATGTGAACGGCTCTATAAGGTGGAAACACTTGAACTATCGGTGTTTTCACAAAACCTGAGTTTCCTAACTCCTGTGTCTGATGTATCCTTCATATCCTTTTTATAGCTCATATTTGCAGCAAGTCTGTGAACTCCAACCCTTTTGAAGCCAGTTAAATGCAAGAAAATTACGATCCACAGAAAATAGAACAGCAAGCCCAGGAATTTTGGGATAAAAATCAAGTATTTAAAGTTACTGAAGAAGCAGGCAGGGAAAAATTTTATTGCCTCTCGATGTTTCCATACCCCAGTGGGCGTTTACATATGGGGCATGTACGTAATTATTCTATTGGTGATGTAATTAGTCGTTACCAGCGAATGCAGGGAAAAAATGTATTGCAACCAATGGGTTGGGATGCTTTTGGCTTGCCAGCAGAAAATGCAGCACATAAGCATAATTCTCACCCTGCTAAGTGGACTTACGAAAATATCGACTATATGCGTAGCCAGTTAAAGCGTTTGGGCTTTGGTTATGACTGGGATCGTGAGTTAGCAACCTGTACGCCAGAGTATTATCGTTGGGAACAGTGGTTGTTCACCAAGTTATATGAAAAGGGCTTGGTTTATAAAAAGAATGCCATAGTGAACTGGGATCCGATTGATCAAACTGTTTTGGCGAATGAGCAGGTTGTTGATGGTCGAGGTTGGCGCTCTGGCGCGTTGGTTGAGCGTAAGGAAATTCCGCAGTGGTTTATGAAAATCACCGACTATGCCGATGAGCTATTAACAGAAGTTGACCAATTAGAAGGCTGGCCTGAGCAGGTGCGCACTATGCAGCGAAACTGGATTGGTCGATCAGAAGGTGTTGAACTGAAGTTTGAGGTTGAAGGTGAAGAGTCTGTCGTAGTTTATACCACTCGGCCAGATACTTTAATGGGAGTGACTTATGTGGCCGTCGCTGCAGAGCACCCGCTAGCATTAAAGGCCGCGGTATCAAATGCAGAGCTACAGGCGTTTGTTGAGGAATGCAAAAATACCAAGGTGGCCGAAGCCGAAATGGCGACCATGGAAAAGAAAGGCATTGATATAGGGTTCAAGGCAAAGCATCCCGTAACTGGTGAAGAAGTTCCTGTGTTCGCCGCCAATTTCGTATTAGCAGATTATGGTTCAGGTGCGGTTATGTCCGTGCCAGCACATGATCAACGAGATTATGAATTTGCTAAAAAATATGGCCTGGCGATTAAGCAGGTTATTGCACCGGCTAATGATGAAGCCTGCGATTTAGAGAAAGAGGCCTTTACTGAAAAAGGTGTGTTGATTAATTCTTCACAGTTTGACGGTAAAACATCAGTTGATGCTGTAGATGCGATTGCTGAATTTTTGAGTTCACAAGATAAGGGTGAAAAGCAGGTCAACTTCCGCTTGCGTGACTGGGGTGTGTCTCGACAGCGTTATTGGGGTACGCCAATTCCAATCATAAATTGCGATAGCTGTGGTGCAGTTGCCGTACCTGAAGATCAGCTGCCAGTTGTGTTACCTGAAGATGCTGTGTTTGGTGATGATGTCGGTTCACCCATTAAAAAAATGCCAGAGTTTTATGAAACAACTTGCCCTACCTGTGGTGGCAAGGCAGAGCGTGAAACAGATACCTTCGATACGTTTTTTGAATCATCATGGTATTACGCACGTTATACCTGTCCCGATGCAGAAAGCATGTTAGATGAACGCGCTAATTACTGGTTGCCAGTTGATCAGTATGTGGGTGGTATTGAACATGCGGTTTTACACTTACTGTATGCACGCTTCTTCCATAAATTAATGCGAGATGTTGGATTAATCACCGCGAGTGATGAGCCTTTTTCACATTTGCTGACTCAGGGCATGGTGTTGAAGGATGGCACAAAAATGTCCAAGTCAAAAGGTAATACGGTTGATCCACAAGGATTGATTGATGAATATGGTGCAGATACGGTACGTCTATTCACCATGTTTGCAGCGCCCCCGGAGCAATCTTTAGAATGGTCTGATTCCGGAGTGGATGGTGCATCGCGTTTTCTTAAACGCCTATATCGATTAATACACTCGCATATTGAAGCGGGTGATGTAGTTGTATTAAATAAAGCTGACTTAACTGATGATCAAAAGGCGCTGCGTTTAAAGCTGCATCAAACGATTCAGAAAGTGGGTGATGATATTGGGCGCCGTTATACCTTCAATACGGCGATTGCGGCGGTAATGGAGTTGACGAATGATCTTTCCAAATTTAAAGATGATTCGGATAATGGCTGTGCATTAATGCGTGAGGCATTAAACGCAATGGTATTAATGTTGTCACCCATTGTGCCTCATTTTAGTCATGCTATGTGGCAGGAACTAGGGCATAAAACACCAGTGATTGATACGCCATGGCCTGAGGCAGATGAAAGTGCCCTGGTGCAAGATAGTATTGAATTGATGGTGCAGGTAAATGGTAAGTTGCGTAGCAAAATAAAAGTCGCAGCTGATGCCGATAAAGAATCTATAGAATTATTGGCTCAGCAAGACGAAAATGTTAAAGCGCATACTGATGGAAAAACGATACGGAAAATTATTGTGGTGCCGGGGCGTTTGGTTAATATTGTCGCAAATTAAATAGATTGGGCATTAAACATACCTATGATTTTAAATTTTAAATTATCAGAATACAGAACGAAACTGTTAAAGCAGTTTCTGGTTTTTTTGTTGGGTGTGTCTTTGGTAAGTTGTGGATTTAAGTTGCGTGGTGCATATGAGTTGCCTGAAGCGATGCAGGTGACCTATATAGATAGTTTGCAGGTGAGTAGTGGCCTGGTCCGTGCACTGAAAATAGCGCTGAAGGATAGTTCTGTAAAAGTTGCGGATATTAAAACAAACGACGCAGCTATTTTGAGGCTTTATAAAGAGACCAGAGATAAGCGAACTGTGTCGGTTGATGCGCAAGGTCGAGCGCGAGAGTATACGCTAACGTATGCGCTGCGCTTTTCGGTGTTATCTGGGCAGCAAAAATTTGAAATTACGGAACAGGTTATTCATATAGAGCGAGACTTTATATTTGATCCTGAAGATGTGTTGGGGAATAGTCGAGGTGAGTCGCAATTGTATGAAGAAATGCAACAGGATCTGGTGCGTCTATTGTTGTTGCGTTTACAAAGCAAAGCCTGAATATATTTATGAAAGTTCGCCCTGATCAATTAAATAGTCATTTACAAAAGCAACTCGCAGATATCTATTTTATTTGTGGTGATGAGCCGTTGCAGGTAATGGAGTCCGCTGATCGTGTTCGTATTGAAGCACGAAAGCGTGACTATACAGAGCGCGAAGTCATGGATGTGGATGCTCAGTTTGACTGGAATATGCTGCTAGATGCCGGCAATAGTCTGTCACTGTTTGCCGAAAAACGAATTTTAGAGCTGCGCTTGCCAACGGGTAAGCCGGGTAAAGTTGGTTCGAAAATACTGCAGGAATATGCCCAGCGCCCAGCGGAAGATGCGGTGTTGATTATCAGTAGTGGCAAATTAGATGGCAGTGCAAAAAACACCAAATGGTTTAAAACACTGGATCAACAAGGTGTGGTGATCCAGTGTTGGCCTGTAAATGCGGACCAGCTTCCAGGATGGATTAATAATCGCCTACAATCAAAAGGCATTGTCGCAGATCGTGAAGCGGTGCAATTAATTGCTGATCGTGTTGAAGGTAATTTGCTAGCTGCAGCGCAAGAAGTAGATAAACTATTCTTATTGTTCGGCGCGGGGAAATTAAATTTTGAACAGACTGCATCCGCTGTTGCCGATAGTGCTCGTTACAATATTTATGATCTGGTCGATAGTGCCTTAGCGGGAGATGTGACGCGTACAGCCAGAATTATTGGTGGCTTAAAAAATGAAGGTGTTGAGCCAGTTCTCATGCTTTGGGCGCTTAGTCGTGAAGTACGAATGCTCGCACAAATTTCTGAGTCCAAAACTTCGCCCGATGCTGTAATGGCAAAACTGCGTGTCTGGGAAAATCGCAAGGCGCTTATTCGTAAAGCCTTATCCAGGCATAGCAGTGTTAGATGGAAGCTCTTTTTAAAGCGCTGTGCAAAAATTGATAAAGTAATTAAAGGTGTCGAATCAGGACGTGTGTGGGATGAGTTGTTAATGCTAAGTACGCAGATTGCACAATAAAATTTTGGTTTATAAATTGAATAATAACGTCGAGTTATTATAGATATAAAAAATTAGGTAAAGGCCGGGTTATGAAAAAGTATCATGTTTATGGTGTGGGTAACGCATTAGTTGATATGGAGTTTGAGGTTGAAGATGCTTTCTTCGAGTCAAATGGTATTGATAAAGGTGTAATGACGCTGGTTGACGAAGACCGTCAACATGAACTGATGTCGCACCTTGATGCCTTTGATGGTAAAAAGGCATCGGGTGGTTCAGCTGCAAATACCATTATTGCGACGAGCTATTTTGGTGGCAATGCTTTCTACTCCTGTAAGGTGGCCAGCGATGAATTGGGTGATTTTTATGTGAAGGATCTCATTGATGCTGGTGTTGCAAGTAATGTGGGTGACGGGCGAAAAGAAGGTATCACAGGAAAGTGCCTGGTGATGGTGACGCCGGATGCCGAGCGAACCATGAATACCTATTTAGGTATAACTGAAACTTTTTCAGTAGATGAATTGCATCAGGAAGCTATTGCCGATTCGGAATATTTATATATAGAAGGTTATCTAGTTACTTCCAGTACGGGGCGTCATGCGGCAATAGAGGCACGTAAAATCGCGGAAGATAAAGGTATTAAAACAGCGCTTACTTTCTCTGATCCAGCGATGGTTCAATTTTTTAAAGATGGCTTGAAAGAAATGATAGGCGAGAAAGTGGATCTATTATTTTGCAATGAAGCAGAGGCCATGAGTTGGGCTGGTGTTGATGATCTGGATGCTGCAGTAGAGTCCATAAAGCAGGTAGCGAATACCTTTGCAATTACACTGGGTTCAAAAGGCGCTTTATTATTTGATGGTAAGAATATGATAGAGATTTCACCTCACCAGACAAAGGCAGTGGATTCGAATGGTGCTGGGGATATGTTTGCAGGTGCCTTTTTATATGGCATAACCCACGGTCATTCATTCTTTGAGGCGGGGAATATAGCGAGTCTTGCGTCATCTCGAGTAGTTAGTCAGTTTGGACCAAGATTGGCGGCTGAAGAGCACAAGGAAATACTCGATATTGTACTGGGTTAGTCTGAAGTCGATAAATTATTATTGAGTTTCTACAGTTAGGCTTGAATTTATAACTATAAAAATCAAATAGTTAATATTGTTTTTGTTGTATCCCTATGGGGTGATGGATTACACTTGATTTGGGTTACTATTAAAATTTCAAAATAAGTCTATTATTTTCATATAGAGATACGAAAAATTATACCTTCAGGTGTAGTTAAATGACCGAATAATGCGCTTACAGGGTGGGGATGTCTTGAGCCAGGAAAAACGAAAATATACACGGCGCGAAGCGCACTTCGAAGTTGAGCTAGGTCTTCCATCTGGAGATATCCGACTTGCAGGTACTCGTGATATTAGTGACGGAGGGATCTTTATACTACTTGATCAGGTGCAGCGTCCTGTTATTGGTGAAGTAGTAACTGTGAAGTTAACTGGAAATTCCAAAAATGTAGGAGAGTCCTTTCCAAGTAACGATGCGGTTGTTGTTCGTCAGGAAGAAGAGGGTGTCGGTTTGGCCTTTATTGAAATTGATTTTGATGACGGCCTGTAATGGTTTGTGTGTAGATGTGCCGTGTTAGGGTTTTTAGATTACAAATGTATATATAAGGATGTCTTTAGGTGAGTGAAACTGATAATCAGTCTGGTGATGTAGAAGAGCAGCCAAGATATTATATCGAGCTGGTTGAGCAGATATTGACCGAGTTAGAGTCTTTCTTTTCTTCTCGTTTAGATGAGATGTTTAAGCAGGCTGATGACCACTTGTTTAAAGCGGCTGAAGAAGCAGATAGTACGGCAGAGCAAAATACTCAGTTTGAATGTATGAGTGCCGTGCGGGCTAACAAACCAATCATTCAACAGGAATTTGTTAATGAACTGGGCTCGTATTTGCAAGCCGTATCAGAGCTGGACGAGCTACCCGAGAAAAAACAACAAAAAGATAAATCATTGTCTCTGGGTCTGGTTGAGCAGAATGAAATGGACGAGATGGTGACTTTGACTTCCATTAGTAGCAAGGCTGCGATGGATAATTCTGAGGCCATTAATCACCTGATCTTACGCTTAAATGAGTTAGCCCAATATAACGATCATATTTTTCATGGTGAAGCGCTAGAACCTAAGCGTTTATGCGACGCTATACATGAAGCGGTTTCAAAAACAGATTTAATCGATGCTAATAAGCTGATCGTCTATCGCTTTTTTAATGATGCACTAGTTAAAAAATTAGTAAATTTATATGGCACGTTAAATGACTTGCTAATAGCAAATGATATTTTGCCAGTAATCGATTACACGGCGACAATGACGCACCATGAGCCAATGCATCAGGAGGCACCTGCATTCGATGAAGAAGTAGAGCAGCCTGCACCTCAAGATGCAGGGCAGGTTCCGCCATCAGGTAGGCGATCTTTTGGTAGCGGCATGCAGGGATATTCTTCTGCTGGAGGGGCGGCGCCAATGCAAGGCGGTCGTCCTGCGGGCGGTCCACCTCCTAATATGTCGGTGCCGCCAGGTGGGCAAGGGCAAGGTGCCCCTGCTGGAGGGGGAGGACCACGCCGAGCATTTGGTAGTGGAATTCAAGGTTATTCTCAGCAATCACCTTCAGCACCTGGTGGGCAGGATATGGGGCCATCGGGTCAGGCTTATTCTGCAGGTGTGCCTGTTGGACAGGTTCGTCAAAGCATTGAAAACTATGTAGGTGGTACATCCGCTGATGTGAATTCAGGTGGTGAAGGTTATTATTCACCACAGCAGGTAATGACGGCATTAACGGAATTGCAGGCACCCTCCGGTGATTTAAGTCAGACGCCATTAGTCTTTGATGCCAATCAGATCAAGAAAGCCGTTTTGGCCAGTATTGGTGAAGCCGATGGTGGTGCAGTTACCAAGGCAGTGCATCAGGTCTCTGAAAAAACAATCGACTTCATTAAGCTTATTTTTGACGGCATTATTGAAGAAGATAGTATTACAGATGAGATAAAAACACTGCTACTCAGCTTGCAGATTCCTGTTATTAAAGCGGCAATGCTGGATGCGGAATTTTTTGTTGATGACCAGCACCCGGCGCGGCAATTGCTGGATAAAATTGCAGAAGCTGGTGTAGGTGTCTCAGAGCATACTGATCCCGTTTATGTCTCAATTGAGGCAATCGTTCGGAAATTGTTGAATGATTATAATGAGGATGTTGTTGCCTTTAACATTGCATTGTCTGAGCTGAATGATTTAACGGAAGATATTTATCGCAAAGCCAGGGAGACAGAAGTTGAGTCTCAGAAAACAGTTAAGCTTGCACATGCTAAAAGTGTTGTATTACAAGAAATTCGTAAAATTACTATCGGTAAAGAATTACCTGAGGGAATAAGAACATTAGTGCTAAAGATTTGGCCTAGCATGATGTTTAATCATTTTCTGAAAAATGGTAAAGCCAACGACGAATGGGTTGAGCTTTTGATGATTTTGCAAAAAATCATTGAAAGTGTACAGCCGCTGCAATCGTTATCTGATTTAGATGAACTACGTTCAATATATACAACTATTGTTGATGCGGCGCGCACCAAGCTGGGTACATGTAAGAAGAAACAGGATGTTCTTGATCAAGCCATAGAAGATCTTCAGGAAACCTATGAATCATTATTGATTACAGAGGATTTGCCAGAAGAAAGTGAGCTTCAACTTGAAGAAGCTGAGTCTACAGATGGTGTATCGACTGATTCCGAGGAAGATGGAGGCTTTGAGCTTGACCATGATGAAGCGAAGGCTGAGCCAGAAGCAGAGCCTGAAACAGAATTAACCACTGAAGAAATTGCCCGAGCAAAAATCGGTATGTTACCCGAAGGTGTTTCACCGGGTGCATGGTTCATTGTTTATAACGGAGAAGATAAGCCTGTTAGGCGACTCAAACTGGCGGTTATTCTGATGCTGGATGCCACAATGGTATTTGTTGATCATCTGGGTAATGTGGTGATTGAAAAAGATGCCGAAGTATTTGCGGATGAAATAGAGAAAGGCTTGTCAGGTATTATTATGCAGCACTCTGTATTTGATCATGCACTATCTAGCGCGTTGTCTTCAATCGAACGTTAATTGCTAAACTCTCTTAATCTATGTGGAAGCTACCCGCTTTTGTTGGTAGCTTCTTTGTTTTTATAGAGCTGAAATTTTGTCTATTCTTTTTCGTAAATGCTCGGACTGTGGCAAAATGCTCTTTAATCAATTTATAACTCATCTGTAATCCTATGAAAGAATATATGCAAAAACTGGGTCAGCAAGCACGTGCTGCTGCTATTGAAATTTCCCGTGCCGACTCAGCGGCTAAAAATCAGGCCCTGCTGGAAATTGCAGATGCAATAGATTCGGCAGTGGATGAACTAAAAGTAGAAAACCAGAAAGACTTACAGGCGGGTAAAGATAAAGGTCTGGATGCTGCTATGCTGGATCGGCTTGAATTAAATGATACGCGCATTGCAGGTATGTCTGAGGGTTTGCGGCAGGTAGCTGCATTGCAGGACCCAGTGGGTGAAATTAGCGATATGGCGTATCGCCCCTCCGGTATTCAAATAGGCAAAATGCGTGTGCCATTAGGTGTTATTGGTATTATCTATGAGTCACGCCCTAATGTGACAGCAGATGCCGCGGCCCTGTGTCTAAAATCAGGTAATGCGACTATTTTGCGGGGTGGCTCAGAGGCTATTCATTCGAATAAGGCGGTCGCCAAATGCATTCAGCAAGGCTTAGAAAAAGCAGGTTTGCCTGCGCAGGCTGTTCAGGTAGTAGAAACGACCGACCGTGAAGCGGTGGGTGAATTAATTACCTCTAACGCATACGTTGATGTAATTATTCCACGAGGTGGTAAAAGCCTGATAGAACGCATTAGTAATCAGGCAACGGTGCCAGTGATTAAGCATCTGGATGGCATTTGCCATGTCTATATTGATGCACAGGCAGATTTACAAAAAGCCAGTGATGTTGCATTTAATTCAAAAACGCATCGCTACGGCGTATGTAATGCCATGGAGACTCTATTGGTGCATAGTGCTGTGGCGCAGCAATGTTTACCTGAATTGGCGCAGCGCTTTATTGATAAAGGAGTAGAACTGCGTGGCTGTGAAAAGACGCAAACTATTATTGATTGTGCTGCGGCGACTGATGATGACTGGGATACAGAATATTTGGCGGCTATTCTTTCAGTTAAAGTGGTGGATGATATTGATCAGGCGATGTCACATATCAATAAGCATGGTTCGCATCACACCGATTCAATTATTACAGAGAACTACACATTGGCGCGTCGTTTTTTACGTGAAGTCGATTCAAGTTCTGTCATGGTGAATACCTCTACTCGATTCGCTGATGGCTTTGAATATGGTCTGGGTGCTGAAATTGGTATTAGTACGGATAAGCTGCACGCACGCGGTCCGGTTGGTTTAGAAGGTTTAACTTCATTGAAGTATATTGTCCTGGGCGATGGCCAAATTCGGTCTTAGCTTTTATCAGCAGGTTCAGGGTAAATTATGGGTAAATTGATTGGCTTATTTGGCGGGACTTTTGACCCTATTCACTACGGTCACTTGCGCCCTGCGCTGGATGTCATGCAGGCGGCTAATCTGGATGAAATGCGCTTTATTCCTAATCGTGTGCCGCCTCACCGAGGTTCGCCAATACTGAGCGATCAACAACGAGCAGAACTAGTACAGATAGCAATTGCCGACACAAATGGCTTTGTTCTCGACCAGAGAGAACTGGAACGCGAAGGTCCGTCGTATATGGTGGACACTTTGATAAGTCTTAAACAGGACTTTCCAGAGAGCTCGCTGTGTTTGAT
>Ga0316204_10003370_pt1 | contig 32238 bp, 18 predicted proteins | sample 6monrhotite_MG_2_FD_205661 | JGI IMG/M metagenome (GOLD analysis project Ga0316204, IMG submission 205661) | Microbial mat bacterial communities from mineral coupon in-situ incubated in ocean water Damariscotta River, Maine, United States -... | ecosystem: Environmental > Aquatic > Marine >... | reverse complement strand
GTGCAGCTTCAAGTCTGAATTCGGGGGTAAATGTCCGGCGTGTTTTGTTTGTCATTTTGTCACCTAGTTTTGTGAGATGAAGGATATCACCTCTAATTAGGTGGCCAAATTAACTATGCCACTACAAACTGACCAAGCGCGAAATATACCAGTAGGTCATTGCGCCGTGCTTCTTGAGCCTGTTGGAAGGACTCCTCACCAAAATAATCTTTCAGCGCATCAAAGGCTTTTTTGTGTGATCCAGCGATGGAGCGGATTCGATCAGAAAACTCAAATTCTGAGTTCGCAGGTATTCGACCTAGGTCCAGAGTGGTCTCCCAAAAGTCAGAAAGCAACTCTTTGTGCTTATCGATGAGTTCTTTGGTGACTTGCTTGGTTTGTGTGCGAGCCTGTCGCTCTGTGATCTGTTTCCAGTTGCGGCGAATGTGTTGGCGCTCGAAAAGAAAATGTTGCTCTTCAAGTTTGTCTTTGAATATTAGAAAAATGCCCTGGCCAGCGGCTATGGCTGTTTCACCTAATGAATCCTCAAGATACTCTTTGAACTCCGATTGTGTGTAATAACGTTGAAAAGTATTTCTTGAGGTAATAACGCCATCTTTGTAAGGGGTGAATTGTCGGATAACACTTTCACCTGCGACCATGACTGAGGCGATAAGCACTCGCTTAGCGTATGAAAATGCCTTTTTGAGTGTTTCTTTGCGCTCATTGATGTCTTCAATAACGTTGATTACAAAGCCGAGGTTAACAATGTCACGCTTAGTGGGTGTGTGCTCTGGTTTGTGGACGGGGTCCCAGCCTAAAACATTGACTCCGTGGGCCTCTAATTCTCGAACGTCGTCACCCTTGCCGCAACCATAGTCTAGTACTGAGTGATTACCATCAAAGTACCCATGCCTAGCTAAGGTTTGCATGGGTGAGGACAATTTATTTCGATCAATCGCTGTTTTATGGCGCTCGATTTTGCTGACGACAGGTTCTGCCGAGGAGTTTAGGGGCGCTAGTTCCTCTTTTCGGTGAAGGCGGCCTGACTCATCTATATAGCAGCCCTTAGTATTGATTAGACGCTGCCAATTTTGTTTAAAGCCAATGCTTGTGGATTTTTCGTAAAGCCCGGCCTTTTCACCTTCGGTTGTTATCTCTTTGAACAAAGCATAGAGAGGGTAGTCATTTTTAACGAAGGTCTCTTTACGATGAAGAATCGGTGGATTATCCGATTTAGCGTAGTTTGCTTTGCGTACCGAGAGGCGCTGTAGATCGACTGTATAGCTATGTTGTAGCTCGGGGTAGGCGTATTCATCAAAGCGTGGATAGCTGAGGAAGGTGACTTTGAAGCTTCGCTTTGAGAATTTCACTAAGTTCCAGGCCTTATCAGCGATGTCGAACATATTGGCCATTTGTGAGGTAAGTGTTGCTAACGCTTCAGGAATGAGGGGGAAAGCGCTTTTATGGATGTACACTGCATCAGGTAACTGCTTTCCAATGGGTAAGTTTCCTACGAGTTCCTTATATTTTGGAAATTCTAATAGAGTCAATGTGCTTATCTTATATGTTATCTAGTTGCCGATTATAAAACTAAGGTCAATTTAAGCTGTTCGCGAATATGGCGTTAAATAGCCTACCATCAAATGCTGTAGATGTGATTGACATCTTTGGGCGAGATATCAAATTTAAACCCTCTCTCAATGCCCTGCAAACCTTTTTTTGAGAAAAACTTATTGATATTCGGTCTACCACGTTATTTTGATTGCGCTCAATCATGAGGGCATTGAGATATTTATAAGTATTGCTTAGTCCAGCGTAAGCATGTATCAGAAATGACTGCGTTACTGTGCGTCTATGTTTTCTTTCTCGCTAGTCGAGTTAGAAGTGGGCTTTTCTAGCTTTCTGAATATAGCCTCAATAATCATGGGTGCCATGGAATTGGCAGCAAGTTCTAGGTCAGGCTTCCCTACCGATGTAAGCATTGTGATGTCTGTTTTACGGACGTTTGGTTTTTGCAAATGTTGGTTGGAAAGTTGTGCCATATCGTCATCCGTTTATTCATGTTTATGCGATGCCCCCACATCTAATCATAGTAATACAGCAAGCTCATTCAAGATATGCATTTGCACAGTTCCTAAGTCATAACCCTTGATTGCAGAGTGGGTTACAAACATAGCGATTAGTCCATATTAGATCTCTCTAAAACACCTAAATGCTAATAATACTTTAGCTACGCAAATAATAAAAGAAAGTAAATGTGTCTCAACATATTGAATTTTAACTAAAAACCTGCAATTTTTGATTTCACGAGAAATTGCGGTATAAGGTCGAATCCCCTTGGGGACGCCAACCCTCAGCTGATGAATTACTTTCTAATATTTCAATTACGATCTTAAAAATTTCGTGCGGGACATTTGCGGGGATTAGTTGTGCATAGTCCTGCATTGTTGGGCAATGTTGGCAACAGGCGCCCAATTTAAGTTTATTTAAAACAGTATGTTATGGTTTGCCCGGCTAACTACGAACCAGGCGGTCGGAGGTTCGAATCCTTCCGGGCGCGCCATTTATGCCAAAGGTTAGCAAAGCAATTTGCTAGCCTTTTTTATTGCTGAGAGTGGGGTGTTTTTCGGGCCTAGCTTGAGAACATTGCCCAGACTTCTGGGATCTCAAGTTCAACCTCTTTGATGGTCTGTTCAATGATCTCTTCGGATAGCCCGGCGATTTCCCAGGCACCATCCTCTACTTCATCGATATCGCTGCCTTCTATCGAACATTTGCCTGCAAAGTTTGTGATTGCCTGTGCGATGTGAACAATGGCGACTTCCTGAGGGAAAACGATGGCCTTCGATGGGGTATGGTGAAAACTGACGCATTCCTGAAGGCAGGGGGGGAGTTTCCACTGCTTAGTTAGCACTGCGCCGACATCCATATGATCAAAGCCGATAATCTCTTGCTCAATGACGTGGAGTTTAGATTCACTGTGGGTGACCTTGGATTTTAAGAGTACTTTTTTTGCTTCGAGTGGGCATCTATTAAAAAGGATGAGTTGTCCAACATCATGCAGTAGGCCGGCGACAAAAAGGGCTTCGCCTCTGCCTAACATGCAGCTATTGGCCAGCTTGCGTGCCGTGATGCCGCAGAAGATGCTGTGGTACCAGAAGTCATCCATGCTCATTAGGTCGTTAGGGATACCGTCGAAGGTTTTGCAGGCGGATGAGGCAAGCACCAGGTCGCGCAACTGTACGGTCCCTAATACGGTGATGGCGCGGCTAACGGTATCGACTTCAGTTGATAGGCCATAGAAAGGGCTGTTGGCTATTTTGAGTATGCGGACGGTCAATGCAGGGTCACTACTAATGACTTTTCCGATATCTTCCGCAGAATAGGCGGGGTCATCGACCATTTCATTGATTCGAACACAGGCCTCTGGCAGTGATACCAGTTCGCTAATGCCTTCGATCAGCTGCTCAGGTGTTGTGTTCATCGCGGCGTCTATTTTTACTGCTCAATATTTCGACATAATAAAAAGATCTTAATTGCATCTATGTTATTGAGGGTTATCGGTCAATTTCTAATATGCATGATACAAAATTAGAAAAAATTCATATGAACCGGATAGTTAGTAGTTTATATATATTGAAAGGGTGTGTTATGTAGGTGGATTCTTACAGTGGGTAATCGGTTCTTGTCATTTGAGGTTAGAGCGCCTGACAGACAGCCTCATTTGTGAAGAGCACCAGTTTTTTTGTCTGCTTATCAGGCCAGATTTTCTCGATACCCTGTTGATAGAGGTCTAGCTGGTGACGATATTTTTCAGCGATAGCAGATGCGTTGCTGTTGGTCGCATGGCGATGTGTTTTGTAGTCAATAATGATGACGCTGTCTTGATTGATCACGAGCCGATCGATAATGCCAGAGACTTTGTTTTCCCCCTCGGTAAAGTTGATGGTCATTTCATTGTGGGCTGAGTGGTACTGAGTGGGGTCAAAGAGCCACTGTAGGTCTGGGGTTTCAATCAGGTGATAAGCTTCATCAAGCCATGTGTTGAGCATTGTTGGTGTGATGTGCTGTCCAAACTCTTCTTTGATGATTTGAGCGACTGATTGTCGATTAGGTGCATTGTTGTGAGTGATAAGTTCCAGTATGCGATGGATGATCTCTCCGCGAGTGCTGTTGTCATCGTCATCCGCTGTTGTTGGCTCTGATTGGATACCTGTGCTGTGAGTTTCATTGCTGGAAAGCTTACTTGGGCTGATGAGGCTGTTGTCTTCCATTGGCGCTGACTTTAAAGGCGTGAGCGCTTCAGTAACGAGTGCTGTTTGAGTCCCTTTAGTTTTTTCAATACTCGGCACTTCGATTATTAAAGGTGTTCCGTTGCTCATTTCAAAGCCGAGGTTGTTGGTGATGGCATCTGGTTCCATGAGCTGTTGTGCAATGGCGCCGTACCAGCCCCTCTCTTTGCCTTTTCTGGGGATACAGCCGCTAATGATCAGGTGTTGTCTTGCCCGTGTTAACGCGACATAAAGCAGGTTGGCATCTTCTCGTGCCTCTTCCTGGTCATCTGCGGTAAGCAGTGCCGTTGTGTCGCGGTCAGTCGTATGCTTAGCACCACACAGAAAGAAATGACTGGGGCGTTGCGCTTCCGATGGCCAGTTCACAATCGCCTGGTGTGCGCGCTTACTGCTGGTTGAGCGTGCTGCATCGGCGATAAATACGACTGGCGCTTCAAGTCCTTTAGAGGCGTGGATTGTCATGATGCGAACCGCGCCTTCATTGTTGTTTGAGGACGGTTCATCGATACTGTCTGGTGCATGCTCTTTCAAGCGCTTAAGCCGGTTGATGAAGTGTGGCAGGCTCGGGTAGCGGCCACTGTCGATCTCAAGTGCCAGTTCAATAAAACGTGTGAGATTGCTTTCGACTCTTGCATGTAAGTGCGCAGGGAAGGCGGCATGGTAGCGCGACTGGATATCACCTTCGTGGTAGATGCGGTCTAACAAATCATGCACAGGTAATGTACCGGCGTAGGTTTGCCACTGACTAATCAGTTGGTGGGCGCGTGTTAATCTGTTGCCATCCTCGTTTTGTTCCAGCAGTTGATGAAATGATGTAAACCATGACTGCGGTGCCATCTGTTGTGTCTGTTGAGCGCTGGTGGAGGCAAGCTGCATTAATGCGTCATCACTGCAGTTGAAGAGTGGCGAGCGTAACACCTGGGCAAGCGCAAGATTGTTATGCGGTGAAATGAGTGTATTGAGTAGCGCCACGATGTCTTGCGCCTCAAGTGTGTCGAGGATTGTGCTTTTTGTATTGCTGGTATAGGCGATGTGATGTTCGCGCAGTGCGGTTTCATAAGCGGAGAGGTGGGTGCGACTGCGCAGTAGAATAATCACATCATTGAGCCTGATGGGCTGTAATTGATTATTTTTTTTGATGGCAGTGCCATCATGCATCATTGTGTTGATGCGTTTGGCAATTAGACATCCTTCGTCATAGTGTTGTTGCCAGCTATCGCCAGCCTCTACGCGAGGCTGATGCAGTGGATTTCTAAATATTGGTGTGGGCGGCGTTTCATCTTTTTCGTCAGCCTCAATCAGTGGTAGTAGCTCTACTTTTCCCCACAGCTGTTTTTGGTGGGTATCATGGGTCTGAAAGGATGTTAGTCGCTCACCTAGTGGGGTGTCGTTAAAGGTGCGGTTAACAAAATCGATAATGGCCGGAGCGGAACGCCACGAAATATCAAGCGGGCTCGTTTCGGCACTAAGATGCTCGCCAAGCCATTGCTGGGCAGTATCGAAAAGTCGCGGATCGGCACGTCGAAAACGATAGATCGACTGTTTGCTATCACCCACTAAAAATACGCTGCGGTTGCGAATATTTTCACCACTGGCAAGCTCTTGCAGTAGTGGCAGTAGCAGACGCCACTGGGTTGGATTGGTATCCTGGAATTCATCGACCAGCAGGTGGTTAATCCGTTGGTCGAGCTTGTATTGAATCCAGTGTGCGTTGTTGTGATGGTTGAGTAGTTGGAAGGCACGCCACTCTAAATCGGCAAAATCAAGTAGGCGTTGCTCCTCTTTCATGGTTTGGTAGTGATGCAGGAGGCGTGACCCCGCCTGGTACCACGCAATAGAGCCGCGGTAGAGCTGGTGTCGGTTGAGTTGATCCTGGTGTTCAAGTAGTGCTTCGCAGATCGAATGATGTATTTCCAGGAACAGGCTTTCTTCAGCGCCCATTGATTTTTTCTGGGCATTGCTCTCTTTACGTTTTCTGGGCTCGCCTTTTGCGGTTAAAAACACGTCGCGAATGATTGTAATGCGTTGCTGGGTTGGCATGGATTCATCATCAAGCATTTGCGTCAGGAGTGCTGCGTGGGTGTCGTTACCTTTGTTTTTATGTTTGCTCAGCAGTTCAGAAAATTGCTGGCATTGTGTTAACCGGGTTGTGGTTAAGAAATCTGCATCGGGGCTGGCCTCTTGATTCGTTGAAATTCCCAATTGCGATATGAGTGTTTCCTGCGCATGGGTTAGAGGCTGGGGTTGTTGATCTGTGAATGCCCACCAGTCACTACGGTGCTGCAGGAACTGCTTAAGTGATGTTTCTGTATTGCTGGTGCCTCCACAGTGGCTCATCAAGGTCTCGAGTCCCTGGGCGGTCTCACCATCAGGTCGTTGAGTGGCTTCATTGAAGAGGGCGTCTAGCGCACGTTTTTCAAGCAGACCACTGCTATCTAAAATTTCAAATCCAGGGGGTACGTCCGCTTCAAGCGGAAAGCGGCGTAGGATCTCCTGACAAAAGGCGTGAAAGGTGGTGATGCGGAGTGGCTGCTCACAGCGAAGCAGGCGCTCATAGAGCGTCTGTGCCTTGAGCTGCATTGTTGGTGCGGGTGTTATGCCGATTGCCTTTAGCGCATCATTCAGTGCGGCTGGTGTGAGTGTCAGCAGTTCATGCAGACGTTCGGTGATGCGGTGCTGCATTTCAGCAGCCGCTTTACGTGTAAAAGTGATTGCAAGGATGGTTTCCGGTGGGGTGTCTGATAGTAATAAGCGCAGCAAACGTGTGATTAGCAGGTAAGTTTTGCCAGTGCCAGCGGAGGCTGTCACGGTGATATTTCGCTGTGGATCACTTGCGAGTTGCGTTTTATCCATGTCATCTGACCTTTTTTGATTGTAGTTTAGAGCATATCTGATGAATCAATGGTGATCTTTTTGTAGGACTTCTCTGATTAAGCCGTCATAAAATAATACCTTAGCTTGACACTTGGTCTTTACGAGTTGATGGGGTGTTAGTCCAGGTCATTGTTTTATCTTGATTATTTTTATTTTATTTTTGTGTTTGAGGTGATTGTTTGATTAAGCTTAGCTTGATATGACGAAAAATAGACTTATATTTTCGGGCAAGGCGACGCTACAATTGGGGCGAATAAGGATGTCCGTTAAATATTAAGCTCAGGATGGGTGCAAGGATGGAAGTTCTGCAAGGATTGCAGTCAAGGATAGGGTAATAAGCGCAGGAGCGTACACCAGGGATGATGTGGTACATGGAAGTAAGTGGCTGATGCCGCTGAAAAAAGAAAGGGTGGTTCAGTTTAGCTGGGCTACCCTTTTTTTGTTAATTTTGGATTTTTTTGTAGGATTTTTATGGTAATTAAATAAGGGATTGTCGTTGTCTTGCGAAATAGAACCTTTAGTTAAACTCTACCGTAAAAGTTAACTAATTGAATTTTTTAGTTATTACTAATCATGTGAATTCGAGTCATGTTTTTAACTCATTATAATAATGTTTATACATAGCGGAATAGCGACTTGTTATGGGTTGATGAATGGGGGTAGGTTGCAGGTGTTCCTGAAGTTGCAGGCTGCAGCTAGTAAGGATTACCCCAAGGATGTGGTGGCATGGATGCGAGCACGGATAGCTGTTGTATGAACAGTGGAAGTTGAACAGGAACATAAAGAAGGCGGCTTTGGCCGCCTTCTTTTTTACAGTGTTTTAGATAAGCAGTATTTAGTTTAAGAGTTTTACATATAAGCCGATATTTGGAATGAGCATTTGTGAGCAGCATGAGCTTGATTAATGATGTTTTTTTAATGAATGTTTGTGGCGGGTATCCGACTGAAAATCGCACGTTCGAATAAAGGATTGAATTGTTATGCCGCTAATATATTAATAATAATGATTCGCCATGGTAGGCACAGAATTTAAGAGTTGTGTCTATTTTGAATATCAAAACGATCCATAGCATAGCTGTACCATTAAACTTCAATCGAAAGGTTGAAGCCGCGAAATCCTTGCCTTATTTTATTCTGCTTTTTCTTTTTTTGTTAACGCCGCTAGCTAGTTGGTCGGCTGCGACGGGTAGCTTTGCACAGTCAAATTGGGCGGGTGGTATACCGTTAACAAGTGGTGATTGCACCACCGCGGGAGGTCTCTGGACGGGGAGTGAGTGTACCGCTATTCACCCAGGCGATCAGGCTGGCTGGGATGCCTATTCAAATATCAGCCCAGATCTTTTAGTTACTAATGGTGGTGCAGATCTTCAGTTAGGGTCTGTTGCTGACTCAGTAACGCAGACATCAAGTGCGGATTTCGAGTTATCAACTAACCTGAGTCGAACGCATACATCTAATCGTGACTTTTCAGATGATGCTGTGTTAGGTGCGGCCAGGGTTATTAATAATCGCATGACCTTAAGTGTCGCATCTCATGTGCCGGTATGGACCGCCAATGCGGCCTGGAACATTCCTGATGTTGGTTATTACGCCGTGCCGCGATTTATTGATCTTGATAATGATGGTGATCTGGATGCGATGGTGGGATCGCTCTGGGGAACAACCATAGGTTATGAAAACACTGGGACGATGATAAATCCAGAGTGGACTGCAAAAAGTAGCTGGAATACTGCGGATTTGGGGACTTATCCTATTCCTACGCTAGCGGATCTTGATAATGATGGCGATCTTGATCTCATGGTGGGACTGGATCATGGTTACTCGAACGCCTATGAAAACACTGGGTCGGCAAGTCAGCCACAATGGACATACAATGCTGCCTGGCGGGCCCCTGATATTGGGTCAAATGCTGCACCATATTTAGTCGATTTTGATGGCGATAAAGACTTTGATCTTTTGATTGGTAATGTCGGTGGATCTACCATTGCATATGAAAATACGGGTTCGGTTAGCAGTCCTACCTGGCTGATTAAATCGGCCTGGAATTTACCTAGTCTTGGTACCCATTCTAGGCCGGCCTCTGTCGATGTCGATGGCGATGGCGATTTTGATCTAATGATCGGCATCAATACTGGTGAAACATTTGGTTATGAAAATACCGGCAGCACAACAACCCCTGTCTGGACGGCTAAGCCAGCCTGGGATACCCCACTAGGCGGTCTCTTAGCTGGTCCTGGCGCTGCCGACCTGGATCTTGATGGTGATTATGATTTGCTCATTGGTGACTATGATGGCTTCTCAATCGGATACGAAAATACAGGTGCTACGAACTATGAACCATCTGCTATAGCGACCTCATCAGTCATCGATACTGGAGCCCATCAAGGCTTTAATATCCTTGAATATAACGCAAGCACCCCCGTTGCAACGACGATTAGTATTGATGTGCAAAGTGGTAACTCCGCGATTTCTGATGGATCATGGACTGGCTGGCAATTAGATATTGCCAATGGCGGAGATATATCGGCGTTAGGCAATAACCGTTATTTTCAATACCGGGTGAATCTTGACTCGACGAACCCACTTGTGACGCCAGTATTAGATGATATCACCGTTAAATATTTCAATTATCCTTATGGGCCTGATCTCTATGTGACGGGTGACGAGAAGGTGCGGCTAAGAACAGATTTTGTACCCTATACAATCGGTAATCTAGCTGCGAATAGCCTGGGTAACATTTCGATGTCAGGTACCTACCTTTTTGGTAGTCACGATACGGGAAATTCAACATCAAGAATGCGAATCTTTGATGTGTCGGATCCGACACTTCCAGTAGAGATCGCAACAACTGGCCATGGGGCTCGTATTTATGATGTCTTTGTTAGTGGGGATTATGCTTACGTTGCGGCTACTAGCAGTGGATTTTCAATTGTTGATATAACGACACCCGGTACACCTCAGGTTTTGAGTTACCATGATACGCCTGGTTGGCTATGTCGGGTGCATGTGCAGGGGAATATCGCTTATGGCGCTGACTGGCGAGATAGTGGGCTTCAAATCATCGATGTATCAAACCCATTAGCACCTTTTTTTCTTGGCTCACATCTAACACCTGGCAATGGCTGTTCTGGACTTTATGCATCAGGGAACCATGTCTATATGGCTGATGACGTACAGGGGGTAGCTATTTTTGATGTATCAGATCCAACTGAGCCGTTGTTAGTGCATACCATAGCCGGGACTGCCCATGATGTAATGGTGCGAGGTAATTATGCATATGTTGTGGGATCAGGCTTTGATATTTACGATATATCAACGCCATCGGCGCCAGTGTTAGTCGCCAATAATAGCGAAGTGGCGGTCGGTAGTAAATTAGATCTTTTTAACGATTTCGCATATGTGGTTGATGGTAGCACCTTAAAGGTGCTGGATTTATCGGACATCAGCAATCCTACTCAAATTGCGAGTCATGAAACAGGCTTAAGAGACGTTGAAGTTGTGAATGACCTGATATATGCCGGTGCAACAGGTGTGAAAGTGATTTCACCTGGGCCATATATTACGCCCGAGAACTTTATTTCATCAGTGATTGATGTGGATGAACACCTGGGTTTCACAACGCTGAGCTATACCGCTAGTATGCCTGCCAATACAACGCTGACATTTGATGTGCGCTCTGGTAGTACTCCTATTCCAGATGTTAGCTGGAGCGGCTGGGTAACCAGTATAGCGAATGGCGGTAGTATTGCTGCTGTGCCGACGAATCGTTATGTACAGTATAAAGCGAACTTTGCTACGAGTGATATTGCCGTATCACCTGCTGTTGATGACGTCACTATTCACTTCAATCGTTATGCTTACTCTCGGTCGTTAATTTCTTCTGCCTATAACACAACAGATGTTAGTAATTTAATTGATAGCATTAGTTGGACGGAGACGCTGCCAGCTGGCACTGATATCCGTGTTCAAATTCGCTCGGCATCGGACGTGGCAGGGGCTCCGGGTGTCTGGTCCGAATGGGTTGGACCAGATAGTAGTGTGAACAGTTACTGGAACTCGATCAATACGACGAATGGCGGTTGCGCTAGCACAGGAACCATTAACTGCGTACCCGCACCTGCAAGTCGAGACCTACTTAACGATCAGTGGGTACAATATAAAGCTGAGCTATTTACAGCAGCGCCTGGTAGTTCTCCAATTTTCTCTGCTGTTACATTGAACTATGGAACGGGCACGTCAGCGGCAGGTTTTGTCACAGTCTCGCCTGTTGCTGGTTTAACAACAACAGAAGCGGGTGGCACCACAGTGTTTAGTGTGGTGCTTGATTCGATACCGGCTGCAGATGTCACGCTTGCTTTGTATAGTAATGATCCAAGTGAAGGGGTTATTTCGCCTGTTTCATTACTTTTCAATAATTCAGATTGGAATGTTCCTAGAACCATCACGGTGACAGGTCAGCATGATTTTGTTGATGATGGTGATATTGCTTATTCCGTTATCACCGGAACCACGATTAGTGGTGACCCTAATTTTGATGATATTAATCCAGCTAATGTTTCTTTGACTAATATTGATGATGATACAGCGGGTATCACGGTTGTTCCTGGCGCAAGCGTGATTACATCTGAAGACGAAATGACGGATACATTCACCGTGGTTCTTGATTCAGAACCATTAAGTGAAGTGGCTATCGATATCTTTAGTAGTGACAATAGTGAAACGATCGCCGACCCTGCGACCCTGACGTTTACAGCGGCTAACTGGAATATGGCACAAACCGTGACGGTAACCGGGATAGATGATCTCGCTGTTGACGGTAATATCGAACACTCAATCATCACCGCGACGGCAGTAAGTTCAGATGGACTTTATAGTAGTCGAAATGCGGATGATGTCACTGTTATCAATCATGATAATGATGTTGCGGATATATTAGTGACGCCTTCAAGTTTAACGACGAGCGAATCGAGTGGGGTGGCTGCATTTACGGTTCGGTTAACAGCGCAGCCAGCATCAAATGTATCGTTCTCACTGGGTAGTAGTGATATGAGTGAGGGAATGGTGTCGTTGTTAGGCTCCTATTTTACCTTTACGCCAGGTGCGTGGAATGTAGAACAGATAAGTTCGGTCAGCGGGGTTAATGATTTTGAGGTGGATGGAAATATCCCATATACAATCGATCCAAGTCTTTTTTCAAGCTCGGATAGTGCGTGGGATAATGTGCAACCCACTGCGATTCCTGTTACTAATATCGATAATGATGGATACGAGATTACCGTCACGCCCACACTAGCGTCCGTGGATCTTCAAACAACTGAGGACGGTGATTGGCTTGAATTTATTATTCGTTTGTCATCAACACCGACAGATGATGTCACGATTCCTGTCTCGACCAGCAATGCCAATGAAGGTGTTACCGATGTAGCAAGTGTCACTTTTACCACTAATGATGATCCATTAGCAGGTAAAAAAATAAGAGTAACAGGGGTTGATGATCGAGTCTTTGATGATAGTCAGGCATACAATCTAATCATCGGTGCGACTATTACCTCCGATTTAAACTTTAGTACTGATCCTGCTGATATTGCTTTATTAAATATCGATAATGAAATTCAGGAAATAATTCTAGAGGGTGATATCAGTGGTGCAACTTCTGCTTATGGCATGGCCTCTGGTGATATTAATAATGATGGTATCTCAGACCTTATTGTTGGTGTGTACCAAGATTCAAATATCGGAAAGGTGCGTGTTTACTATGGTAGTGCTTCGGGTTATTCCACTACCCACGATTGGATGGCGCAAGGCGTTAATTCCTCTGATGAATTTGGTTATTCTGTGGCGGCAGCTGATGTTAATGGCGATGGTTATGATGACGTGATTGTTGGTGCACGTTATGCCGATAATGGCCAGACAAACGAGGGCCGTGTTTTTGTTTATTATAGCTCTCCAACGGGGCTCCCTGATGTTGACAGTGATGGCGTCGCTTTAATTAGTGATGCTAGCTGGATTGCGGATGGTGATTATATTACTGGGTACTTTGGGAATGCTGTTGCACGAGCGGGTGATGTCAATAAAGATGGCTACGAAGACATTATCGTTGGTGCACGTAATTTTACTAATGATCAATCTGCTGAAGGACGTGTTTTTGCTTACTACGGTTCCGCTTCTGGCTTACCCTATACCGATTGTGCCCTGTTAGGCGATAACATTGCTCACCCCTGCGAAGCAAACTGGATTGCCGAAAGTGATCAAGCCAGTAGTATGTTTGGCGCAACGCTTTCCGCTGCGGGTGATGTTAATGGTGATACCTATGATGACATCATAATCGGCGCATACAATTATGATAATGGTTCAAGTAATGAAGGGCGTGTGTTTGTCTATCATGGTTCGGCAACTGGTTTGCCATACACTAATTGTGGGGCGCTAACTGATAATATTGCGCATGGATGCGAAGCGGCATGGACTGGAGAAAGCGATCGGGGTGGTGCTGTTTTTGGTACGAGCATGGCTAGTGTTAATGTCAATAATGATGCCTATGGGGATATTGTAGTCGGTGCCTACTTTTATAATAATGGACATTACCGAGAGGGTGCCGCTTATGTTTTTCATGGCTCTGCGACAGGGTTGGCTGATGCAGATTCAGACGGAGAGGCTCATCCTGGTGATGCCAGCTGGCTAAAGGAAAGTAACGTTACGAACGGCTATTTTGGTTCATCTGTTGCTAATGCGGGTGACTTTAATGGTGATGGTTATGAGGATATTTTAGTTGGGGCATATTATTACCTTGTTGGAGCTTCTGAGCGACCAGGAAGGGCTTTCGTTTATTTTGGTTCAGCATCAGGCGTTTCTTTGACAGCCGGATGGGAGGGAAGCTCTTTAAGCGGCGGTTCACATAATGATTATTTCGGACAATCCGTGCTTGGCCTGGGTGATCTAAATAGTGATGGTTTTGATGAATTTGCGATAAGTGCCAGTGGTTATGATAATGCTAATAATAGTCAAGGTGCTGTGTTTGTTTACCTAAGAAATTTTGAAGCGCCAGGTTTTGTAATTCTACCCAACTCAACAATTAACACCACTGAGTCTGGTGGTGAGGCCACTTTTACTGTACGCCTATCAATGCCGCCTACGGATGATGTTACGTTTACGCTATCGAGTAATGATTTGGCTGAGGGGACAGTTTCACCTAGTTCATTAATTTTTACACAAATTGACTGGATGACACCTCAGGTAGTGACGGTAACAGGGGTTAATGATTCCTTAACTGATGGGAATGCCTCTTACATAATCGAAACGAGTGCTGCAACGAGTGCAGATGCTGGTTACGACACGCTTGATCCGCCCAATATCGACGTGGTTAATGTTGATAACAATATTCCTCAGACGATCACGATCACGAGTGCTGGAAACGCGGCTGAAAAAACAGGTAGCAGTTCATTTACATTGAGTCGTAATGGTGAAATTACGGCGGACTTAACCGTTTATTATAGTCTGAGTGGTACGGCGGTTGTCGGTACCGATTATCAGGCGCTCAGCGGCATTGCAATTATTCCGGTTGGTAGCGTGAGCACAACGGTCACTGTGCAGCCAGTCGATGATTATTTTGATGAACTTGATGAAACGATTATCGTTACAGTCACGCCTGATGTGGCTTATTTTATTGCACCACCGGGCAATACAATTATGACGATTATTGATGACGATGCCGTTGGGATTTCCATCTCAAATACCACTGGTGGGGTGACAACAGAGCTGGGTGGCACCAGCTCTTTCACTGTTAGATTGGCAACTCAGCCTGCAGCAGGTGTGGATATCAATTTTGTCAGCAATGATACTACTGAAGGTGTTATCTCTCCCTTTTCACTATCGTTCACCACATCAAACTGGGGTGTGGCACAAACCATCATCGCAACAGGTCAGAGTGACAGTATTGTTGATGGTGATGTGAGTTACACCATTTCTGCATCCACGGTAGTCAGTGGAGATGCTGATTATAATGGAGTAGCAGCACCCATCGTTACCATGACAAACCTTGATGACGGGAGTCGTGCCAAGGTTAGTCTTACTGCAAACCGTGCTAGTGTCGATGAGGCAAGCGGCATGGCGGAGTATACGATTACGCGAACGGGCCCAACGGACGATGAGCTGAGAGTTTTTTATTCGGTTGTCGGCAGTGCGCAAGAATCGATTGATTTTGTCACGCTAGGAACCAGTGCGACAATACTGGCTGGCGATAGCAGTGTAAAAGTATTGGTTGATCCGCTGCAGGATGTATTGGCTGAAGGGGATGAAACGGTCATTTTTACATTAGTTAATGGCTCAGATTATCTGGTTGCAAATCCAGCGAGTGCGACGGTAACCATTGTCGACGATGACAGTCCAACATCGGCTCGAGCAAGCTTTGTTATCGACCAGTTGGTGGGCGAGGGCGAGACTTTTAGTCTCTCTGCTGAGTTAAACCGGCCGGCATCTAGTTACCCTGTTTCTATCCCATTCACGTTAGCGGGCACGGCAACTAACCCTGATGATCATAATGCGGCGGCGGGTACGCTGGTCATCAATTCGGGACTGAGTGGTAGCACAGGCCCTTTTAATGTCGTCGCCGATGGGATGCCTGAAGGTGATGAGACCATTATTTTTACCATGGGGCTACCGACGGGTGCGGTTCGCGGTGAGCACGTGACCCACACTGTTACGATTACGGAGGCGAATGTGAAGCCTGCCGTAAGTCTGGTTGCCCAGCAATCGGCGGTAGATAGACGTATGGTGGTGACTGGCGATGGCAATGTTACCGTGACTGCGACTGTGGATGACCTTAACCTCGATGATACACATAGTTACTACTGGGATTTGTCAAACATTGCACTTATCAATATCCCAGAGGTTTCGACGGATGACCCAGCAACCTTTGTATTTGATCCCACGTTACTGACACCTGGTTTTTATGCCCTTCGTTTGAGAGTGACAGACGACGGCATCGGCGCACTTTTTACTGAAGTCGAGCTACTTTTAGAGGTGGTCTCAACAGCCCCCGTATTATCCTCAGCAATCGATAGTGATGGGGATGGTGTGATGGATGCGGATGAGTCTTTCACTGATAGTGATGGCGATGGCATTGCCGATTACCTTGATGATGCGGCGATTGCTGGTAACGCGTTACAACTGATCGCGGGTGTCGCCGGTAGCTATATGATGAGAACAGAAGGAGGCCTAACGCTGCGCCTGGGTGAAACATCATTTGCGGCCAACGCAAACAGCGCTCAAGTTACGATTGCTGACATTTCTGCATATGGTGGCGGTGAGGGGTTACCGGGTGATTCATCCGCGACAGATAGTGTGCCTAATACCGGCGGGTATTTTGATTTCGAGGTGGCTGGCTTGTCGCATCCAGGACAGTCAGTCCATATCGTGATTCCTCAATTGGCACCGCTGCCTGAAAATGCAGCGTATCGGAAATATTTCCCGGCTAGCAGCCGTGGTTGGCAGGATTTTGTCGTTAATGGCGCAAACATGCTAGCTTCTGCTGCGGGAATGCCTGGGCAATGTCCACTGCCAGGAAGCGCATTCTACAGTGCAGGGCTGCAAGCTGGTCACTACTGCGTTCAGTTGACCATTGAGGATGGTGGGCCGAATGATGTCGACGAAATTGCCAATTATGTAATTCAGGATCCAGGTCAATTTGGTGAGATTGCTGTTGCCGCGGTGATACCTGAGCAGCAACCACCAGTTAATGTTAATGGGGGTACTAATGGTGGAGGTGGCGGTGCCCTGGCTGTCGGTTTGATCTTATTGGTTTCTGTATTTTTTATTTCCGCGAACACCGTTCGTAGACAAAATAATCTTGCGCCACTATGCGGTTTGACGATTGTATTTTTTATATGGCCGCATAGTAGTCAGGCTGAGTTTATCCTGGATTTTAAGCCGAAGACTGAAACGGGAGAGATCACATCAGCGATTGTTAGAATGGCTGGTCAGACATGCCCGTCGAATGCCGGTTCTACTGGCTGCTCTGGGCATACGCCTTTTTTATTGGGCGATGCTGGTGATGTTGCGGGGCCAGGTGAACAGGCTGAATTTGTAACGGACCCAGAGACGGGGATTTCATATATTCATATCGTCATGGGTGATTTAAGTGATGGATTTATTCAGGAGCTTTATATAGAAATAACGGGTGGTAGTGTCAACTATGGTGGCTTTTTAGGTGGATCAGGTGTGATGATTGGTGGGGCATTTGGCGGTAATCAAGGCTCTTCAGGTAACAGGGCGGGTAATGCGGCTAATCCACTGGGTAATGATCAAAGTGCTACTGGTAGCGGAACCGCGAACCCATCGAAGGTGATTATGCGTCAGATTGTTAATGACGGTGAGGTGAGTATGGAATTCCTTAAGGATAAGTTTGACCGTAAACCTGTGATTACTCAGGCTTTGAATTCACCGGGAATTTACGCGACCTCTATCATTGATATGAGAAATAGCACGTACTCTGATATGAATGCGCCTGGCATCGCGATGCATACGATGGTACTGACTGGCCCAGACCTGCCAGATGACAACGGGCAATTCAACACGCTTACCGGTAGCCAAAATGCAGATGTTACAGCGGGGCGTTTCATATACACACCAGGTACTGGGCGCGGTGGAGCTGACGGTGTATATGAGTATCAAGATTCTTCTACTGGGTTTGATATGTCCAACGTCAGCTGGGAGTCCTACTTTGATGCCGAAGATCCAACTAATATATGGGCATTTCCTGGTGCAAAACCTAACTAGTAGCGCGTAATATTGCTGACATCGAATTATTTAACTATTTGATATAGTTTGGGTTTTTTTAATTTTTTTTTTGCTTTTTCAATTATGACAATCCTGTAACATAACTGTCATATAACTCGATTATCCTTGCGCCATGAATAGTTCAGGTGATAATCAGACCGCTGGCCTTTTTACCAGCGAAGCCTCCGCTAACCATCGTCGTCGACGTAAGGTTAAGGATACTTTAACCCGCTATGCGGTTGGCGTTGGCGGTATTAGTGTCATCATTGCCATCGTATTAATCTTCTTTTATCTGCTGTTTGTTGTCTTGCCGCTTTTTCAGTCTGCCGATGTTGAACAGCGTGCAAGCTATAACACGCCAGGTGCCGCACAGGATGAAACGCTTTATTTAGCGATGGAAGAGCAGGCCGAGATCGGGGTGCGTTTTACCACTTCAGGTAAGGCTATCTTTTTTGATCTGAGCAATGGCGAGCTAATCCTCAATGAGCGTCTACCGATCCCTGAAGGGGTCGCGATTACCTCTTTTGCAAAGGGGGCGATGGATCAAGGGTTGATTGCATTAGGCCTCTCTAATGGTCGGGTACTGGTATTGCGTCATATCTACCGGGTAACGTACCCAGATGATAAGCGCCAGATCGTACCGCAAATTAAGTATCCGCTGGGTGATGAGCCGCTTGAGATCAGCGATGATGGGGCAGCCCTAACGCAAATTGCTTTTCAAAGTAATGAAGAGCAGACGACTTTTGCGGTGACGACCGACGATGGCCGCTTATTGCTCAGTGCATTCATTGCTGAAGAATCAATGTTCGATGATGTACCTGAGCTTGAGCAATTTACCAATGAGCTTGAGTTGTCGGGTAGCCCGATTCTAAAGCTTTTGATGGATCAGGATAACCAGAATCTCTATATCGTGGATCAAAATAATACCCTGAGCTATTTTGATATTAGTGATGCAGAGTCACCAGAGAAGATGTATCAGATTAACGTTAGTGATAACGGGCGAGATGTCAGCTCGGTTGAATTTCTAACCGGTACGATCTCACTGATGATTGGTTACGACGATGGCCATCTGAGTCAGTGGTTCCCGGTGCGGAATGCGAATAACCAGGAAGTGATGACAAATATTCGTGCTTTCGACAATCAACAAGCGAATGGGAATGCGATTAATTCGATTGCTGCAGAGTTTGATCGAAAAGGTTTTCTGGTCGCGGATTCGCATGGTCGTGTTGGTATCTACCATTCAACGGCTGCACGTAATCTTGGGGTAATAGAGCTATCATCCCATGCGGTTAAGCACCTTGCCATCGCGCCACGTGCCAACTGGATGCTGGCTGAAGATGAAAGTGGACAGCTTCAGCTTTGGCATATTCATAATGATCACCCTGAAATTTCCTGGAATTCACTTTGGGGGAAGGTGTGGTATGAGAGCTATCCTGAACCTGATTATATCTGGCAATCTTCATCGGCTTCTAATGATCATGAGCCAAAGCTAAGCCTGGTACCTCTATCGTTTGGTACGCTCAAGGCCGCCTTTTATGCGATGTTACTCGCCGCGCCACTTGCGATTCTTGGTGCACTATTTACCGCTTATTTTATGGCGCCTAAGATGCGCAACGTGGTTAAACCCAGTATTGAAATCATGGAAGCACTGCCGACTGTAATCCTTGGTTTTCTGGCGGGACTATGGCTTGCACCACTTATTGAAACTCACCTGCCTGGTGCTTTTAGTCTGTTGCTACTGATGCCAATCGGTATCTTATTGTGCGCATTGGGATGGGGGGTGATGCCGCGTAGTGTCCGACACGTAATCCCGGAAGGATGGGAAGCGCTGCTGTTAATCCCAGTGGTGATTTTTGTTGGCTGGGGCAGTATTGCGATGAGCCCGGCTCTGGAGTCGTTGCTGTTTGATGGCAATATGCGTCACTGGATGTCGGAAGAGATGGGCGTTGGTTTTGATCAACGTAACTCAATCATTGTTGGACTGGCGATGGGCTTTGCAGTTATCCCAACGATCTTCTCGATCGCTGAAGATGCGATTTATGGGGTGCCACGCCATCTATCACAGGGTTCACTGGCGCTTGGCGCAACCCCATGGCAGACCATGATTTTTGTGGTACTGCTAACCGCGAGCCCGGGTATTTTTTCGGCGCTGATGATTGGTATGGGCCGCGCGGTGGGTGAAACCATGATTGTATTGATGGCGACCGGTAATACGGCGGTGATGGATTTCAGTATTTTTGAAGGGATGCGTACCCTGTCAGCCAATATTTCGGTCGAGATGCCTGAGGCCGAAGTGGATAGCACTCACTACCGAGTCCTGTTCCTCGCCGCATTGGTACTGTTTATGTTTACCTTCTTCTTTAACACTATCGCAGAAATTGTACGACAGCGTCTGCGTAAGAAATACAGCACGCTGTAATCAACTGAGTGATATAGAAAGCATATGTCTGCAAATAATAATACAAACGTTGGCTGGTTCAGAAGCGGTACTCCGTGGGTCTGGATGAGTGCCGGTGCTGTCAGCATCTGTCTGGTAATGGTGTTTGGCCTGCTGATCTTGATCGCAGCTCGCGGTCTTGGTTATTTCTGGCCAGCGGATATCGTGGCGATGGATTATGTCGAGCGTGATGGCACCGAAATTCGAGTGATGGGCGAGCAGCGTGAAACGTCAATGATACCGTTGGAGCGCTTGATGGATGCGGGTTTTCAGCTAGAAAATCACCAGGGCGATGTTGAGCGTCATCTGTTAAAAATCGGTAACCGAGATCTTTATGGAATTGATTTTCGCAGTGTGATTGAGCCAGGGGTGAGTAACCGCAGGACGCCGCAAGGTGTGATCGCAATTGAACGGCATGAATGGGGAAATTTTTATGGTTTCCTTCAAGCGGTCAAAGAAGCGGGTGTGGTGGTTGCTGATGGTGATGCAGCACACGCCGCGCTCGAAACTCGTCTTAATCGTGCGCTGACATTACATGATGAAATTAAGCATATTGAAAAAATTGAGATCGGCGCGATCAATTATCAGTTAGAACGCCTTCGCCTGAAACAGCGCAAACTGGAACTGGATAACTCGTTTGATGCGCAGCGTGAACAGGAGATGGCGGCAGAACGTGCTGAAGAAGAGAAGCGCTATGAGGTACTGCAAAAGAAACTGATGGATCTCTATGATCAGATCAACCGTGATTCCATTACGGTTGTTTCTATAGATGATCGTTCGGTTGAAATTAATCTCTCTAAAATTGTCCGTACCTTTTACCCCAATGAGATGGGAACTGGCGACAAACTGCAGCATTACTTCATGAAGGTGTGGGAGTTCCTGAGCGACGAACCACGTGAAGCGAATACCGAAGGCGGTATCTTCCCGGCGATCTTCGGTACGGTGTTAATGGTTATTTTGATGGCGATTCTGGTGACGCCATTTGGTGTAGTGGCCGCCATTTATCTGCGTGAGTATGCGACGCAGGGGCCTGTGACACGCGTGATTCGTATTGCGGTTAATAACCTCGCGGGTGTGCCATCAGTTGTCTACGGCGTATTTGGGCTTGGCTTTTTTGTCTATTTCCTCGGCGGCAATATTGATGCACTGTTTTTCCCGGAAGCGGGGCCTGCGCCAACCTTTGGTACGCCAGGCATTTTGTGGTCATCGTTAACATTGGCGATATTGACACTGCCAGTTGTGATTGTGGCGACCGAAGAGGGGCTTTCCAGGATTCCACTTGCGGTACGTGAAGGCAGCCTGGCACTGGGTGCGACAAAAGCTGAAACGTTATGGCGTATTGTGATCCCGATGGCGAGCCCGGCATTAATGACGGGTTTGATTCTTGCGGTAGCACGTGCGGCGGGTGAGGTGGCACCACTGATGCTTGTCGGTGTTGTTAAGCTGGCGCCATCGATGCCGTTGGACGGTAACTTTCCGTTCCTTCATTTAGATCGTAAGTTTATGCATTTAGGTTTTCATATTTATGATGTAGGCTTTCAGAGTCCCAACGTTGAAGCGGCACGTCCACTGGTCTATGCAACCGCGTTACTATTAGTGTTGGTGATTGTGATACTAAATTTAGCGGCGATTCATATTCGAAATCGTCTGCGCGCAAAATATCAGTCAGTATAAATAAGTGAATCCGGTTTGACTGGAGCACAGGTAATTGAATCATGAATGACAGTAAAGAAAAAACACACGCCATTGATATGAGCGCTCTGGGGCGCAGTAATGCTGGGCTTAACCTTGAAAATGAAGAGACGGCGATTAGCGTCAACTCACTCAAGCTTTTTTATGGTGATAAGCAAGCGTTGAATGGCGTTGATATGCAGATCCCTAAAAATCGCGTCACCGCATTTATTGGCCCCAGTGGTTGTGGTAAATCTACTCTGCTACGCTGTTTTAATCGGATGAATGATTTGATCGATGGCTGCCGCGTTGAAGGTGAAGTCTCTATTGATGGTGAAAATATCTACGGCAAAGCGGTTGATGTGGTTGATCTGCGTCGCCGCGTTGGTATGGTATTTCAGAAACCTAATCCATTTCCCAAATCGATTTATGAAAACGTTGCCTATGGCTTGCGCCTGCAAGGAGTCAAAGATCGTCGCATATTAGATGAAGTGATTGAGCGCTCACTAAAGGGTGCCGCATTATGGGATGAAGTGAAAGATCGCCTAAACGAAAGTGGCATGGGGCTTTCCGGTGGTCAGCAGCAGCGCCTGGTGATTGCCCGCGCAATTGCAGTTGAGCCGCATGTATTGTTACTTGATGAGCCTGCATCGGCACTGGATCCAATTTCGACTCTAAAGCTCGAAGAGCTTATTTACGAGCTAAAAGAGAAGTATACGATTGTGATCGTGACGCATAACATGCAACAGGCCGCACGTGTCTCGGACTATACTGCCTTTATGTTTATGGGTGATAAGATTGAGTTCTCTGATACTGATACACTGTTCACCAATCCACGCGAAAAGCGTACAGAAGATTATATTACTGGGCGTTACGGTTAGGCTGTAGCCGAATGCGAATCACAGAGGTCATCATATGGAAAACATGAATATAGGTCATCACATCTCACGCCAGTTCAATGAGGAACTTGAGGATGTGCGTAATCAGGTACTGATTATGGGGGGATTGGTTGAGCAGCAAGTCGCTGATGCGGTTAAATCACTGGTAGAAGGCGATAGGCGGCTTGCACAGGAAGTGATCGAAAATGACCATAAGGTCAATGGTCTGGAAGTTGCGATTGATGAAGAATGTACGCAGATTCTTGCGCGTCGACAGCCTGCGGCGAGTGACCTGCGATTGGTGATTGCGGTGATTAAAACGATCACCGATCTTGAGCGTATTGGCGATCAGGCAGAAAAAATTGCACGCATGGGGCTACATCTGGCTGAAATGGAGCGACCAAAAGGGCAGTACTACGAAGTGCAGAGCCTTGGTGAACGTGTGGCTAAAATGTTGCACCAGACTTTAGACTCATTCGCGCGAATGGATGTGGATGCGGCGATTAAGGTGAGCCAGCAAGATGACAAGATCGATCATGAGTATGATGGGATCATGCGTACGATGGTGACATTCATGATGGAAGACCCTCGTTCAATTAAACGTTCACTGGATGTGATCTGGTCTGTGCGTGCATTAGAGCGCGTCGGTGATCATTCAAAAAATATCTGTGAATATGTGATCTATCTGGTGAAAGGTAAAGATGTACGTCATACAGAGTATATGAAAAAGGCAGTTCAAGATTAAACGCTAACCAGGCTTCTTTGAATGATTGTCGTAAAGCCGCCATTGTGCGGTTTTATTTTTTAAGCGGTTTTATTTTCTTTTTCATTGCAGGCAGGACAAAAGCCTGACCAGAGTCGTGTGCCAGCTTCTAATACCCACTCGCTGATGCCGGCCGGGGAAGTCGGTGCGTTGAGCGTTTCACCTGGAAGGTCTTCTAATCTACCGCACCCTCGACACAAGGCATGATCATGTTCTGAGGTGTTGCTATCAAAGATTGTGTTGCCCTTCACTCTAAAGCTGCTAATAACGCCGACGGCGGATAACTGGTTTAGTGTTAGATAGACCGTATTAGGTGACAACGCAGGGTGTTGCTGTACGATGTCGGCATGTAACTGCTGCGCGGTATAGTGGCAGTCTTTTTCTAATAGCCTCATACAAATTGCCACACGCGGAGCAGTGACACGTAAACCATGTTTGCGTAAAAGCGCGCTCGCAATACTCTCAGACCATACTCGTTGTTGCATTATTTTGCCTATACTAGATTGGCTTGTTTGGGCGTAGGTATTATCGTGCTTGATAGCTAATAATGGTTATCATATGTCCGTGCTGTCTACATGGACATGTCGCTAATTATGGGCTAGATAAGTAAAAGGATCAATGGCCAACAGAAATAATAAACTTTATTAATATGATTTTTATTATGTTTGTTTCAGTCGTTTGATATTTCAAATTAGGTAATAGATAGCGGCTGCTACAAGGTCATAACTTTATGATCTTATAGCAGCCTGGAATAAAAAGATGGTGGCGCATCCATGCGCCATAAGGGGTATATGAGCAATGTACTTTAGTACAAAGCTATTTCCTTTTACCTGCATGTGACATAAGCCAACGCTTTCCTTGTATCACCAAATTAGCGGCAGGAGAGGGAGGGAGTCTGCCGCATGAGTATTATCTAGGGGCACACTTTAACTAATTCAAGGGCAATGTATGAGTTATTGCTAATCAGCTAGACCATCCTACTTCTCCTGCAGGATGATTTCACGCAACATTGGTGAGTAACAGTTCGTGTACAATTCCTTAATGATTAAGTATATCGATTTTTCTGTTCAAAAAATCAACAATATCGAACAGTGTGCCCGGCTATTTCACGGTCGTGGTGGCACATATGCAGGCTTTGAGCATGTTGTGATTGAATGGTTGCCGCCTGTAGCGTTGATCGTGCTCTACAAAGAAGAGAGTCACTCATGGACGATGGCGTTAGCCAGGGCATTACAGGAGAATCTTTCGTCATGCGTTTCCGTGCAGGTTCAATATCGTTGTCGACCAAAAGCGCCAATTGAAGTTGTGCTGGGTGATGAGATCAGTGGGTTGGTGGTCGATGAGTGTGGCCTGAAGTTTCACATTCAGCTGGGGCGATCGCAGAACATTGGATTGTTTCTGGATATGCGCAATGGACGACAGTGGGTAAGGGGTGTCGTGGCTGGTAAAAATGTGTTGAATCTTTTTGCCTATACCTGCGCCTTTTCAGTTGCAGCGATAGCCGGTGATGCACGCCAGGTAGTCAACCTTGACCTTAGTAAGGCATCGCTTAGCCGGGGGCGAGAAAATCATCGTCTAAATGGTCATGACACCTCGAATGTCATCTTTCAGGGCGTGGATATTTTTAAATCATTTTCACGCATCAAGAAATATGCGCCATATGATCTGCTGATTTGCGACCCACCTGATTTGCAGAAAGGCAGTGTCAATGCTGAACGTGATTATAAAAAGATTCTGCGGCGAGTACCTGAGTTAATGAGCTCCGGGGGGCAATTAATGCTATGCCTAAACTCTTATCGCCTGGATGAAGTTTTTTTACATTCGCTAGTGAGGGATTTTTGCCCTGGATATTATTTTATTGAAGTGGTGAAACCACCGGTGGTGTTTGTTGATGCGATAGCGGAAAGTGGTTTGAAGGTGTTGATTTTTAAGGATAGTCAGTAGCGTTATAGAAACCCCTAGCTACTATTATTCAGGTTTTCTGTTATGAAGGGCCAGGTATATGGAGGTGGACGTGAGTCATACCAATAAAATTAAGTTATTGATAGGTCTGGTTTTGGTGGTTATTTCCGCTATTTTCTTCATTGAGCCGATACCGCAGGATCTTGCTTATCACCAGTTCTCCGATGTGAACAGTCTATGGGGTATTCCGAACGGCTGGAATGTACTGTCCAATCTTCCGTTTATGATCGCAGGCTTTTGTGGCTTGATTATGTTACCTCGATTAAACAGCGATGCGATAACAGGCGTGATTAAAAGCACATCATTACTATTCTTTATCGGCCTGTTTTTGACCGGTATTGGCTCTGGGTATTACCACCTCGCACCAACAAATGGGACATTGGTGTGGGATCGTCTGCCGATGACAATCGCCTTTATGGCATTTTTTAGCTTTGTGCTGTCGATGCATATCAGTAAACGCGTTGGCTGTCTGTTGCTTTGGCCATTGATCCTTGTTGGAGTAGCTTCCGTATTATATTGGGCCTATACAGAGTCTATCGATGCGGGGGATCTGCGTTTTTATGCCGTGATCCAGTTTCTGCCGATGTTGCTGATACCCACTATTATTTTGATGTTTCCATCAGATGATTATCAATCACGTTATGTATGGTGTGTGGTTGGTGTTTATCTGGCGGCGAAGGTGAGTGAGTATTTCGATTTCCAATTGCTGGAATTAATCGGTATGAGTGGCCATAGCCTGAAGCATGTGATTGCGGCGTGCTCTGGGATTTTCTTCTTTTATGCGATAAAAAGCATCAAAATGAACAGGAAGTGATCAATTAATTCGAGTCATGACAAAATATCATTTTTATCCGCTTAACAGTTGGTAAATCAGGTCAGCAAAGGTAAGCTTACAATCGGTTATGATTATCAGCATATTTATCAATGGGGGCGGAAGCCATTATGAGCAATAAATACAACAATATTCTTGAAACTATCGGCAATACCCCGGTGGTTAAAATCAATAAACTGGCTCCAGAAGGGGTAAATCTCTACGCTAAGATCGAAGCGTTTAATCCAATGGGGTCAGTAAAAGATCGCCTGGCGATTGGCGTGATTGAGGCGGCTGAAAAAAGTGGCGCATTAAAACCGGGTCAAACGGTGATTGAGGCGACAAGTGGCAACACCGGGATTGGACTGGCAATGGTTTGTGCTCAGAAAGGGTATCCGCTGGTGGTGACGATGGCTGAGAGCTTTAGTGTTGAGCGCCGTAAATTGATGCGTTTTCTTGGCGCCCAGGTAGTGCTAACACCGGCGGCTAAAAAAGGAAGTGGAATGCTGGCCAAGGCTGTTGAACTAGCAGAAGAGCATGGTTGGTTTCTGTGTCGCCAATTTGAGAATGAAGCCAATGCCGATTACCATTCGCAGACAACCGCACGTGAAATCCTCAACGATTTCGCTGATGAGAAGCTTGATTACTGGGTCACGGGTTATGGTACTGGTGGCACGCTAAAGGGTGTCTCGCGTGTATTGAAGGCTGAGAGCCCTGATACCCGTATCGTTGTCTGTGAACCTAAAAATGCAGCTATTGTCAGCAGTGGTACTGCTCAGGAAGTTGATGAGAAAGGTAACCCTGTGAGTCACCCTGGTTTTGCCCCGCACCCAATGCAGGGCTGGACACCTGATTTTATCTCAAAGCTCACTAGCGATAGTGTTAGCGCTGATATGATTGATGAGATGTTGACCGTGGATGGCGCTGATGCGATCCGTTGCTCAAAAGAACTGGCGACACAGGAAGGGATCTTTGTTGGTATCAGCGCGGGTGCGACGTTGTCAGCGGCGCTTGAAGTGGCGAAGAAGGCACCTAAGGGTAGTAATATTCTATGTATGTTACCTGACACAGGTGAACGCTATTTGAGCACACCATTATTTGCTGATGTGATCGCTGATATGAATGAAGCTGAATTGGAAATTTCGAATTCAACGCCTAATTTCCAGTTTGATACACCCGTTGCATAATGACTGCGTAATGATTGTATGATCTGTCATCTCGGCATGTGTCGTGCCGGGATGATAGAGCTTCAGTCAGATTGTGTATCACGCGCCATCATGGCGTGATTCAAAATAATTTTAAATAGAGTTTTTTATGCCAAAAGCGAGTGATCTAAAAAAAGGTTCAGTGGTTGATATTAATGATCAGCCTTATATAGCAGTGAATATTGATGTGCAAAACCCCTCGGCCCGTGGTGCATCGACGTTGTATAAAGTACGTTTTAACCATGCCCGGACCAAACAGAAAATGGAACAGACCTTTAAAGGGGATGATTTTCTCAAAGCCGTTGACATGATAAGGCGTAGCGTGCAGTTTTCTTATATGGACGGTGATGACTATGTGTTTATGGACACAGAGGATTACCAGCAGTTCACTATCAATGGTGATGAGTTGAGTGATGTTGCGGGTTACATTACGGATCAGCTTGAAGGCATGGTCGCGATGTTGATCGATGATGAATTGATCGGCGTTGAGTTGCCACAAACGGTCGAACTTGAGATCACCGAGACAGCACCAGGGATTAAAGGGGCGAGTGCGACCAGCCGTACCAAACCGGCGACACTTTCTACTGGAATCGAGGTTCAGGTACCGGAGTACCTGACCACTGGTGAAGTGATCAAGCTCAATACCGCGACGGGTAAGTTTATGTCTCGTGCGTAGGTCGCATATCAGATTGGTTACGTATTAATGTTTTATCTACTATCTATACGGGGGTATCTGTGACTAAGTTGGATGATGACAAACTGAACCGGGTCGTTGCCGATTCTCGTCGTGCGAGAGAACAGGGTGATAAAGGCTATCGCGAAAAAGCACTGAAGATGTACCCGCATATTTGCGGGCGCTGTTGCCGTGAATTTGATCGTACCAATTTGCAGGAGCTAACGGTCCATCATCGCGATCACGATCATGATAACAACCCTGCAGACGGTTCTAATTGGGAGTTGTTGTGTATCTATTGCCATGATAATGAGCACCAACGCCAGCTTGAGGCGCATCAGGGTAATACCGGTACGGGCGGGACGAAAGGTGACGCGGCCACATTTAATCCATTTGCAGGGCTGAAATCGAAATTAAAATGATGCGCCGTCATCATTAAGTTTTAATGCACTGGTGTGGAATATTTCCATTTTATTTGAAAGGTTAATGGGCTCTGCTATGCCAAAACCTCAGCGTCAGCTGAATTTCTATATAAAGTTTTATTTTTTGCGTTGTTTTTGGTACGTTAGCCGGGTCATGAAAATACTTTTTACAGGCCTATTAATTACGACAGTGACTGGCTGTACTCAAACCGAGAATGGTTTGGTGTTTGGTGTGCCTGATTATGAAAAAAGAGACATTGCTGTTTCTCAGGTCGATCTTGATATTATCTTAAGTGCAAGCAAGTTACTTGAGAATGAATCTACCTGGGCAAAGGGGACTGTCAGTCAATGTGATGAGTCAGTTGGCAAATTTAATCTATACTGCGCATTAGAAATAGCATCAATCGACGTGATGGGTGAGTATGTACATCGTCAGCCCGCCTTGCAGGAAGTACGGTTTGCGATAGATGACCACTACCGTGAACGCTGGACATTACATCGCCTGGCTGATTTTAATGGTCATGAGGAAACAACGTTTGATGATGTTCAGTCTGTGATTGCGATTGCGAGCCAGCGTATCAAGGAGAAGTTACAGATACCTGTTATCACTCACTAGCCTGTTTGTGATATTCATCAACTCTGGTGCGCAGCGCTTGTTTTCGTTCATCAGAGGCAAAACTGCCCTCAATTGAGCTATACACCAGCGTCACAATATCATTACTTGATAATCCTAATGCATCCTGTACCGCTATAAAATTTTCATTGATGTAACCGCCGAAGTAGGCTGGGTCATCCGAATTAACAGTCGCTTTAAGCCCAAGGTTTAACATTTTTTTTAGCGGATGCGCCGTCATCTCACTGACGACCTGTAGCTTGTCATTACTCAGTGGGCACACGGTTAAGGTCATTTGTTCATTCAGCAGGCGGGTTACCAGTGTTTCGTCTTCCAGTGAGCGATTGCCGTGATCGACTCTATCAACTTCAAGTAGATCCAGTGCCTGCCAAATATATTCGGGTGGACCTTCCTCGCCCGCATGCGCAACTACCTTTTTATTGGCAGCCTTTGCCAGCGAAAACACATGTTGAAATTTTGAGGGTGGGTGACCAAGTTCTGAACTATCCAGTCCCACACCGATGAATTTATCGAGATATGGCTGCGCTTCCTTCCAGGTGTTAATCGCATCTTCTTCGCTGAGGTGGCGTAAATAGCTCATGATTAACCCGCTGCTGATGCCAAATTGTTCCTGGCCATCTTTGAGCGCTCGATCAATGCCATTGATAACGGTTTCAAATGGAATGCCTCTACAGGTATGCCCCTGTGGGTCAAAAAATATCTCAGTATGCATGACATTTTCTTCATCGCACTTCATTAAGTACGCCATGGTTATATCATAAAAGTCCTGCTCTGTTTGCAGTACATTCATCCCAGCGTAATAGATGTCGAGGAATTCTTGCAGGTTATCAAAGTCATAAGCTTGTGAGAGTTGCTCTGCGGAATTGAACGTTATTTTGATACTGCCATCTTCTCCGTAAACAGGTGAAATCCCAATCTTGGATGCCTTCTTAGCAAGCTTATCAATTGCAGCTATTTCATCATCATGTTGTGGGGCTGGCCTGTGGATCATGACGGCTAATTTATTTCGCCTGGCAATTTCAAATACAAGCTCAGGCTCAAAACTTCCTTCAATATGGAGGTGTAGCTCCACCTTGGGAATGCCGTGAATATAATCGATGATATTTTGTGTGGTTGCCATGTTAAGTATTATCCGTAATTACTTAATTAACTTTAATTCAAGGGCTATTGCTTTAGTGGTCGCAGTAAAGATATTCATTGCATCGTGCAGTTGCCTGTCGCAGAGGTAAGGGGCTGGGCCGATTCGAAGGGTGTCTCCTCGATGATCGCAATATACTTTCTGCTGATGTAGTTTTTTAGTGATGAGCGCTGCATGGCTAGTCTTTAATGAGATAAACCCACCTCGTTGCTGCAGCGTAACTGAATGATCGCGGCTGATAAAACTTGCAGGAAGGTCAAGTGTGTCAAATCGATCAAGCAGTAGAGCCGCTTGGTGTTGATTGATCGCGCGTAGCAGCGTGGGAGACAGCCCATGATCGACAAAGAACTTAAAGACTTCTACCGCGCGGTAGTGACTAGTTGGGTCGTAGGTTGCTCCAGCAAAGCGCTGTCCGCCGTGGCCATAGTTAACCTGATGATCACTGTTATTAGCGATAGACTCGAAGTCGGCATACCAGCCAGTGATAATGGGGCGTTTTTCGCAGTTTGGTGGAATTCTCAGGAAACAGTTCCCTTCACCCAATTGGCAGTATTTATAGCCGCCGCCCACAATGTAGGCCTGCTTCAGCCCTGCGCTGGTAATGTCAAACGGTACGATGTTTAGCTGGTGGTAAACATCAACGAGTAATTCACTCCCTTGTTGTTCACAAGTGGTCATCACGTCACTGAGTCCATTGCATATCTGGCCACTGTTAAAGAAGACTGATGAGACGAGTACAGCCGCCGTTTTTTCATTGACCTTGGCTGCCAGTCTTTCGCTAAAAGTGTTATGTGGCTGGCCTGGAATGCGTACAACTTCGATGCCTTCTTCTGAAAGCCGGTCTAACTGCCGCCTGATTGAGTGGAACTCACTATCACTGGTGATGAGTTGCGGGCGTTTTTTAAGATCAAGTGCCGATAAAAAACGAACGATTAGAGTGTGGGTGTTTTCGGCAAGCGCATAGTCGCCATCGCTATCATTGAGTAGTCGTGCAAAACCTTGTTCAACTTGACTCGCTTTCTCAAAAGCGAATTGCCATTTATCATCAAGGTGAGTCGCTGCATCACGCCATGCCTCTTTTACACCATCAAGCGCGACATCTGGCCACGCCTGGTGTGAGTGGCCGGTCAGAAGTAACCGCATATCTACCTGAAACTGCGAATAGTGTTGTGCTATCGGATTGGCATCACGATGGAAATCAGCGACGGAAAGTGGCTTATGCATTTGTTAAAGTTTGTTGCGTATTGCCCAGAGGTCGGGGAATAGTGGTGCGAGCAAGGTCTTATAGAGATAATCAATGCCGCTTGAGCCACCACTGCCAATTTTATTACCGATGGTGCGCTCAACCATTTTGATGTGTCGGTAGCGCCATTCCTGCAGCCCTTCATCGAGGTCGATCATGTGTTCACATAGTTGTGTTAAAAGGGATTCATTCTGATAGATCTTTAGTAACTGCCGCTGTACCGATTCATTGAGCTCAGGTGGTTTTGAAAAATCACGCTCCAATTCACTCACAGGGATTTCATAGCCACTAGTGTGGATACAGTGCAGAAAGGTGTCCCATAATGATGGTTGATGCAGTAACGCCTCTAACTGAGTGCGAGTCTCATCTCCTTCAGGATAGTGAACCAGTACCTTGGGGTTACGTCTGCCAAGCATGAATTCGATTTCGCGAAACTGTGCCGATTGAAAACCACTTGAATTCTCAAGTCGATCACGAAAGGCA
>Ga0316204_10003369_pt1 | contig 32243 bp, 34 predicted proteins | sample 6monrhotite_MG_2_FD_205661 | JGI IMG/M metagenome (GOLD analysis project Ga0316204, IMG submission 205661) | Microbial mat bacterial communities from mineral coupon in-situ incubated in ocean water Damariscotta River, Maine, United States -... | ecosystem: Environmental > Aquatic > Marine >... | reverse complement strand
CAGCCACATAAGTCGACCAAGAGCTTCTTCTGCTTGAAGCGAACTCGAAATACGGGCAAAAATGCGGTTGAATGATATTCTCGTTACAGGGAACCTGATTAATTTACATTTTCACACGGCCTGGGCCAGTAGCGGTCACTCAGTTTATCAATGGAAACCGCAAAATTAATGGCAAAGAAACTCCACTACATCAGTTTATTCTTTCCAAAGCATCCATCCAACCAAAGCAATGCATGCTAACCAAATGCATATAATAAAGGCTGCAGCAATGATACTTCTCGGACGTTCGATGAATACTTTATCTACTTTTTTCCTTAAATCTTCCATGACATTTTTAGGAATCATCCGAATTACCAATGCAATCCCTAACGGAATGATAATTAAATCATCAAGGTATCCAATCACAGGGATGAAATCAGGTATCAGGTCAATTGGGCTTAACGCATAAGCGGCGATAAACGCTGCTAGAGCCTTTGCATACCAAGGTACGCGCTCATCCCTTGCCGCCAAATAGAGTACCATGACATCTCGTTTGATTTCATTTGCCCAGTTCTTTAGTTTAGTTACTATCAACACGCTTGACTCCAGCGGGACAGATATATGCCCCTCCTCATCAAAAATTCTAACGTGGTAAAAACAGAACTCCGAAGATTATTTTCCAGAATGAGGCTCTCTCATGTGTTTAGGGGAATTGGGGCCATGATGATGGTGCCCATTCTCTGAATTTGTGTGGTTCTTTAATCCACTTTTCCCGGCACACCCTGATTGTAAAAGTGAAACACTTACCAATATCGCTATCAAATAACATATATTCTTGATTTTCATTTGAACTCTCCTTTTTTTCTAAACCTTCTAAATCAAACAGCACTCACAGTTTCCCACCTCTCATAACCCTCTAAGGAAAACCTAAATTTAAGTACAGCTTGAGCATTAGTTTGACTGCCCATGTTGAACTACTAAAGCATCAACGGATGAAGTGTCATCATGACAATGTGCTTCAGGTTGTAATGTTGTGTGGTGCACACCACATGCTTTTAATTCATTAATTAACTGCGGCAATAAAGCTAACCAGCCATCCATTTCGTTGAGCTTTATATGTGCTGATAATGCCCGTTTACCAGAGGGCAATGTCCATAAGTGAATATGGTGAGCCGATTCAACACCTTCAACTTGGTTTATGCAGGCAAGAATTCTATCGTAATCAGCATCTTGGGGAGCTGCATCCATCAACTCTAACGTTGTTGTCTTAACCAGTCGCCATCCACCCCATGCAAGTATGCCAGCGACGAGGAAGGATAATATTGGATCAACAGGCATCCAGCCTGTGAGCATGATGACAAGACCAGATATAATTGCAGCGACTGAACCTAAAGCATCACCAACAACATGCCAGTACACCGCCTGTGTATTAAGATCATGGCTTCCGTGCATCCAGCGCATCACGATAAGGTTTACGACAAGACCCACAGTCGCAATCACCATCACCATCATGCCATCAACTTCAGGTGGCTTATTCAATCTGCCGATAGCCTCCCAAACAATCCAACCACTTAAAAACCAAAGTGATAGACCATTGATTTGAGCAGCTAATACTTTGGCTCGCCCATATCCATACGTCATACTTGTATTTGCGGGGCGGGCTGTAATTTTCTGTGCTACCAGAGCTAATCCTAATGCGAACACATCGGATGCCATATGCCCAGCATCAGCCATCAACGCCAGCGAATTGGAAATATATCCGCCCAGTAATTCGACAACCATAAATACTGCGGTGAGCCAAAAAGCAGCGTTTAATGCATGATGATGTCCCGAGTGATCATGCTTGTGGTCATGTTGGTGTTTGTTATCTTCTGTCATCGATAACACCTCGGCTAAAGAATGAATATAAACAAGGCAAAACAAACAAGGTAAGCAGAGTAGAGGACACCAAACCGCCCACAACCACTGTTGCCAAAGGTTTCTGAATTTCAGAACCAATCCCAGAAGCCAACAGTAGAGGAACTAAACCTAACCCTGCAATCATGGCCGTCATCAGCACTGGCCTCAAACGGCTCTCAGCCCCATGTCGAATCGCATCATCGATAGATCCTCTATCCTCTAAGTGCCGATTAATCGCATCGACCAATACCACACCATTGAGTACTGCGACCCCAAACAAAGCAATAAAACCAATGCTTGATGGTACCGACAGGTATTGCCCTGAAATAAATAATGCCAAAACACCACCTATCAAAGCCATAGGCACATTTAGCATAATCAATGCTGCTTGCCCCATAGAATGGAACATAAAGTACAATAACAAGAAAATCATGAGCAGCGATAGTGGCACCACAATCATCAACTTGGCTTGAGCACGTTGTTGATTTTCAAATTGCCCACCAAACACCACTGTATAACCCGTTGGCAATTCAATTTCATTTTGAATGCGGCTATCCAGCTCCGCCACAATGCTACCCATATCTCTGCCTTCCACATTGCTTTGAATCACAATGCGCCGCTGCACATCATCTCGTTTAATCATCGGCGGACCCTGCTCAACAGCAATACTTGCCACATCTTCAAGGCGTACCCATGCTCCTGATGCAGCCTGCAAAATTAGCGCACCGATTGCTTCAGTATTATCCCTGTAGGATTTCTCCAACCGCACATAAATATCATTTCGCTCATTACCTGAAATGACTTGACCCGCTGAAGACCCACCAACCGCATCAGCCACTAAGCTCATTACATCATCCACAGGGATGCCATACCTATCCAACTTATTGCGATCTGGGCGTATCACAAGCTGCGCTTCGCCAGCAATCTGTTCCATTTCCACATCTCGAGTGCCTTGCACGCTTTGGGTTAGCGCTTCAATCTCTTTGCCTTTCTCCGCCAACACTTTGAGGTCTGGACCAAACAACTTAATGGCTAAAGCCGCTTTGACTCCCGATAGTAATTCGTCTACGCGCATAGCAATGGGCTGGGTGAATGAAATCAATAGCCCAGGCACCACTTCCATTTTTTCACGCATCAGCGTCTGTAAATCTTGCCTACTGTCTGCACTTGTCCACTCATCGATTGGCTTCAATCCGATAAATACTTCAACGTTTGAAACAGGCTCAGGGTCTCCGCCAATCTCTGCTCGACCTGTACGTGCGGAGACATAAGTGATCTCAGGAAAGTTTTCAATCAACACTTTCTCTAGCTTTTCGCCTGTATCTTTAGCGAATGATAACGAAGATGATGGGGCAAGCGTCACCCTCACTGCAATCGTCCCTTCCTCAAGCTCTGGAACAAACTCAGTACCTAAGAATGGAACCGTTATCATTGTTAACACAAAGGCAATAACGGCCCCACCCACCACAGCCTTACGCGCTTGTAATGCTCGTGTTAACAGCTTGTGGTACATATTTGCGATGGGTTTAAGTATTGGGCTGTCTTTATGCACAACGCCTTTGGTAAACAAATAAGTCGCGAGCACTGGCATGACAAACAATGCAACCAATAATGATGCAAACATGGCAAAACAAATAGACAGTGCCATGGGTGTAAACATTTTACCTTCCACGCCTTCTAAAGCGAATAACGGCGTAAACACTAATAAAATAATCAACACTGCAAATAAGACGGGTCTAGCGACTTCCTTGGATGCTTCCACAATTGCCAATGCAATACCATGGTCTTCTTCACGTACCTTCTCCAAGTGCTTAAAGATGTTCTCCACCATCACCACGGAGCCATCAACCATCATACCAATGGCAATGGCAAGCCCGCCCAAACTCATCAAGTTCGCTGAAATTCCATAATGTTCCATCACTGCTAAAGCTGATAAAATCGAAATCGGCACAGACAACAGCACCAATAAAGCCGCCCGAACATTCATCAGAAATAACAGTAAAACGATGATAATGAGGATAAAAGCTTCCAATAGCGCTTTTTCAACTGTCCACACTGCTTTATCAATCAAATCAGATTGATCGTAAAAGGGCTGAATAGTCACACCTTGCGGCATAGACTTTTGCACGATTTCCAAACGTGATTTCACATCATCAATGGTGTTCTTGGTGTTGGCACCAAAACGTTTCATCACAATGCCTACAACCACTTCGCCCAAAGATTTAATGCTTCCATCATCCAAGCGCTCAGTCATGGTTACCGCACCTTGGCGAATTTCACCACCAAACTCGACATTTGCCACGTCACGAACACGAATGGATATCCCATCCACTGTTTTAATCGGCATCGCTGAAATGGCCTTTAAACCATCTTCACCACCTGGCACCCAACCCACACCTCGAATCACCAGTTGTTCATCGCCTTGCTGTAAATACCAACCACCAGCATTTCGGTTGTTTCCTTCAATGGCAGCCGAAACATCATTCACATGCAAACCATACGAAAGCAATTGATCTGGGTTGATTTGCACTTGGTATTGGCGAACTTCGCCACCATAGGACAAAATTTCTGTTACGCCTTCCACAGGCATCAACATCAATTTAACCACCCAATCGTTGAGTGCTCTAAGCGTTAAAGCATCATAATTAGCATCGGGGCTTGATTTTATGATGTATTGAAAAACTTGCCCAAGGCCTGAAGTGTTCGGTCCAATTTTGGGTGTGCCCGCCCATGCTGGCACGGTTTGACTGGCATCTTGTAACTTTTGAAAAACCAATTGCCGTGCAAAATAAATATCAGTGCCTTCTTTAAAAGAAACTGTAATCACGGATAACCCTGTTTTTGAAATCGAACGCACCTCTTCCACATCAGGAAGCGCATACATCACGGCTTCAATAGGGTAGGTAATCAACTGTTCTACTTCTTCAGAAGCCAGCCCCTGGGCTTCAGTGTTAATTTGTACCTGCACATTGGTTACATCAGGAAATGCATCAAGGTTAAGCTTGGGTACAACAAACATGGCATAAGCCATGGAGCCCACAAGCAATAGAAGAATCAAAAAACGGTTTTGCGTAGCTGCATCAATAATTTTAGAAAACATAATTCAGCCTCAATGGTTGTGTACTGCAAAGCCGGATTTTGCCAGCTCTGAAACAAGTACAAACGCACCTTCCACCACTACCTGTTCGCCTTCATTAATGCCTTTGAGGACAGGAACAAAACCCATACTTGTTTTACCCACTTCCACCTCACGGCGTTCGAAATGGCCTGGCTCCTCCTCAACAAATACAATCAGTTCATCACCTTGCCTTTGCACTGCTTGTTCTGGCAATAGCAATACCTCTGCATCACCATGCCCAGATTCAATCTCAGCCATCACAAACATGCCTGGATGCAAAGCGTCTTCTGAGTTTTGTGCTTCTAAACGCACACCAACGGTACGTGTAATTGTGTCCAGTTGGTGGTAGATATTAATCACTTTAGCAGGGTAACTGGTTTTATTGCCTTTAGAGCTCACCAAAGCAGATTCACCTGCATGAATACCAGCAATTTGTGACTGAGGTAATTTTACTTCAACCCAAACCGTAGATTCGTCCACAACTTGCATCAAACGCGTACCAGCTGCGATATGTTGTCCCAAGCGAAAATTATCGGATGTAACTGTGCCCGCACTAGGCGCACGCAAGACCAGCTTTCCATAATATTTAGTATTGATTAGACCATCAATATCGTTATTCCGCATGCCATAAGAAGAAAGTGACGCTTTTGCAGCTGCAAGATTCGCCGAAGATGCCTGAAAATTGCTTTGTGCCTGCTGAAAACGAGCTTGTGAAATAATTTTTTCTTTAATTAGCCCTTCTAAACGCTCCAAATCTAACTTACTGGTTCGAAAAGCAGCCTCTGTCCTTAAATATTCAGCCTGACTTTGTGCCAACGCCGAACTTATAAGAGTTACGAGTTTTTTTCCTTTTGTAACCTTATCTCCTAACCGTACATGACGCACATCAACCACAGCATCCACCAATGCAACTACATCTGAAACATTGTACCCATTCAAAGACACACTTCCTGGTGCAGCAACCACTTGTTTTTCTATCTGATGTTGAACACTTGCCGTCTTGATACCTGCCTGTTTAACCTGTGCGGGACTAAGTTTAATCAAACTACCTTCGTCCTCATGCTCTCCACCATGCCCTTCACTTTTCTGATCATGGCCTTTTTCCTCATGCATAGCTGGTTTCTCTTCATGAGCGTGCCCATCTTCTTCCGCAAACACAGGCATACTGCCTAATAATATTAATGTACTGATCGCAATTATAACTGTTCTCATTTTTGGATTCCTTGAATAATTAATTCTGGTTGACCAAGCACTTCAGCTAGGCGAATACGAGCAAACCAGCTCTGTTTTATAAAATTTAATGTGGTTAAGCGCGCCTCTAAAGCTTGATTGATATGAATCACCAAGTCTTCAAGGCTTATTTCTCCTGCTTTAAAAGCGGCTTCAGCAAGGCTCTCACTGCTTTTCGTACTCAAAGACTGCTTCATGTCGTGTGCATCTTTTAAGGCAAGCATGGCATAAGCATGGTTCTGGGCTGCGGCTTGCACTTCAAACTTCAGCCTTCTTTTAAACCAATCCAATGCTTGCTCACTACGCAATTCTTGAGCGAGTGATGCCTGATATGCGCCTTTGCGGTTATTGGATAGTGGAAGTGCAAAGCTAATGCCCAGCTTTACAAGGTCTTCACCTGCCTCTCTTCCCCCCATTAAGCTAATGGTTGGGTCTGAATAGCGCTCAGCATCAGCAAGCTCTGCTTGTGCATTAGATTGGCGTTGCTTTGCACTTAATATCGCAATTTCAGGACGATGATTGATTGCAATATCCAGCAGGTTATTAGGCACGCGCCAATCTACCTTTAACCGAGGTAACACAACTTCAGTTTCAAAGTGACCAACACTTCCTACTGCTGCATTATACTGCGCTTGAGCAAGTGCATAGTTTTGTTTGGCTTCTATAACCGCACTTAGTGCCGTTGTATATGCAGATTGCGCTAAGTTGGCATCCAAAACATTGGCATCACCCACATCCATCTGCCTTTTGACTGCCAAGCTGAGTACCTTGAGTGATTTTCCTTGCTGCATGCGCACCTTCAAAGCTTGTTTTGCCAAGAACAACTGAACGAATGCTCTTGCTGCCCCAATGCTTAACTGCTGCCTTAATGATTCCGTATAATTTTCACTTAGCTGCAAACCTGCTTGAGCTGCCTGTTCTCGATAGCCTTGCTTACCCGCAATCTCGATACCTTGCGAAAGCCCAATATAATAATCAGTGCCATGCACCCCTGCATTATCTTTACGATCTTGGTATTCCAAAGACAACTCTGGATTATAGTTATATGCACTTTGTGATGTAAGCTGAGCTTGGGCTGCCTTATTATCTAAAATAGACATACTAAGTTCTGGATGAGATTTTTCTGCTATATTCATAGCTTCTTCAAGTGTGGTTGCATAAGCAGACCACGGTAGTGTACCAAGCAGCACACCAATCGTTAAATAACGTATTTGCACAATTTCCCCTTATTATAAGTTAAGCGTATAATTTTAATGGTGGGAAAAGCTAATTTTTAATCTAAGCCATAAAAAAGCTTAGAAAGCTACACTAAAGCAACTAAAATTAGCCGAATTATGCTTTGGGAGGGTATTCTATAGAAAAGGGTAACCGCTTAAGGTTTTGCTCTGCAAGAGTATGCGTCTGAGCCACTGAATTAAATGAAAAGTTTTCTGAGTCACCCGTGTCAAGTTCAACGCATGTGTGCGATGCATGGACATGGCACCCATGGTCAGCATCATTCTTATTTTGAGTATCGACTTCTGCATATTGCTGTTCAACTACATGCCCAGTGTCTGCATTCATAGCATGCACATGAATATCAAATCCACAAGTGAATACAGATAGTTGCAAGGCAAAGAAAGCAATGAGAGTGAGAGCACGCATACTCGAACGCTAACCCTAATATATGTTCTTTGCAAGTTATGCTCACCTAGCTTAATCAAATGAAAGTCATTACAGCTCGGTGAGCAAAGAACCCTACAATCAGCATCACTAGACCTAGGCCATAACACTCCCAGAATCCGATATTAAATTTCTCAGCCAACAAGAAGGGAATGAAGAATAGTAAAGAAAAAGGGATTCCAACAAAGATACTCTTCGCAAACCTGATTGTGTTTGCAGAGTTTCCCCACTCAAAGTGGGAAAACACCAATACAATCAGCATCACTAGACCTAGGCCATAACACTCCCAGAATCCGATATTAAATTTCTCAGCCAACAAGAAGGGAATGAAGAATAGTAAAGAAAAAGGGATTCCAACAAAGATACTCTTCGCAAACCTGATTGTGTTTGCAGAGTTTCCCCACTCAAAGTGGGAAAACACCAATACAATCAGTGTCGCTATTGGGAGAGCAACAATAAAGCCTGCAAGCTCTGGGCGCTTATTCGACAACCATGAGCTGAAAGAAATAACTACAGCAGCAATAAAAACCTTTATGATTGCAATGCCCACTTATAGACCTCTATCTAGGAATGCTTATTTACCTGTGAAATTAGCGGCAATATATTTACCTTTAATACTTAGGAATATAAAAAGTGTACTCTTAGCAGGGTCTGAAGCTTTGCTATTCTTGAAAGTAACCACCCATTCAGGCTCATGACCATAAGTTTTTTGCTCTGCGGACTCTACAATTGCTGGATTCCAGCTTTTCTCAACTTTACTAGCCTCAACAAGCACTGTTACTTGATGTTTCGCAATCTCTATCGCTTCACTTTGCGTAATGCTGGCGGCTGGTGTTCCATGAGAGTGCCCGTGACCATGACTTCCGCCTGCCAAAGCTGTCAGTGGTGAAACCATTAAGGCAATCGTAAGTATGATTGTTTTTATTTGCATTGTTTGTTCTCCTATTTTGAATCTATATTGTCGTGATTTTGATTGGGTGTAGCTTGTTCGGGTGCTGGAGCATGACTATGCCCCTGACCTTCATTATGGTCGGAACATGATGCTAATGAAAGCGAACCAAGACCAAGAATAAAGCAAAGGATAAGTGTCTTTTTATACATATATTTTTCTCCTATTGTTAATACTAAAGGCTATCATGAGCCCCTAGGTTCAAATCATCTGCTAGTTTCGGTGGTTCAGACTTCTTCTTTTGAGTGATTAGCTGATACACACCTTTTACATCTAAAGTAACTTGAACGGGCTGATTACTTCTGTTTTGCCAGTACCAACCATGATTACCTTCAAATGGAGCTGTTAAACTACCGCTTGCTTGGCTCTTTGTGCCTTTGCTGTAACTTTTAAAAGAACCTGCTGTATTATCTTTAGGGTCACCATGGAAATCGAAAAACAACTCTGCTCCAGCAGTTTTCCATGTGTATTCGAGTACAGCAGCTTTTGACAGCATAACTTTATACTCAATTTCACCTCTGGCAGGGATATCAACAGTAATCGTATCTTGTAGAACACTATTTTCATCAATTATAAGAGGTGAAGTCACCTCGGCAGCAATGGCGATATTACTCGTTTCACCATCATGTGAGAAATCATGCATTTGCATGAGGAAAAGAAAGGCACCAGCTAATATCAGGCTATAATTAGCAATCAGGCTAAATGCTTTGAAAGAGTGTCTTTTGCGCCAAGCCGCGATCAGCAGCAACATAACTGCTAAAGCAGTAATTTGCCCTAGCTCAATCCCTACATTAAACGAAATAATATTCATCAATAGGCTGTCTGCACTAAGTGGCAGCTCTTGCAAACGGGTGGACAAACCAAAACCATGAATCAAACCCAAGCCTAAAATCATAAACATCATGTTCGGTGGATTAACACTTAGGTATTTACGAAAACCATCAATATTAGCAAAAGCAATATAACATACGCTTAAAGCAATCACCGCATCAATAAGGAAGTAGTTAAGTTGTATACCATTAAATGTAGCATAAATTAAAGTGATACTATGTCCCACAGTAAATGCTGACACATACTTCACGATGTCGCGGAAATTACTTAAGAAAAAGATAATCCCAAATACAAAAGCAAGGTGGTCATAGCCTGATAGCATATGTGTCGCACCAATCCACATGTAGAGTAGGTTCCCACCATCAATAATTGCTTGTTTGTCGGCTTCTGACATACCGTGGGCGTATGCAACTTGCGAGATAAGGCCGAGTATAATCACTCCCAGCAGCACTTTCATGGACTTAAAAAACATATTCTTACTCTCCTGATTTGCCACGTTTGAAATCATTATAGGTGCCCATTTTGCTCTACATCCGTAAGTCGATAATAAATACTGCCAGCTTTTACTGTACCTCGCAGGGTATCAATGACTGTACTCACATCGTTCTCTTGCAGAATAATGTCTATTTGAATTCTCGGGCTTGAACCCACTACCTCCTCGCGTGCAGATAGGAATGCATCCTTCTCAGACTCAATACCATGACCCTCAACGTGAGTTAAGGTAAACCCTTGAACCTGTTCAGCTCCATTCAGTAAGTTGGTTAAATCTTGCTGGTCATCAGTGTGAGCAGTAATGGTTAAACACTTCATGCATATTTCTCCTTTGGATAAGAACTGGTTACCCCGCCACAAGTTGAAGGGCGGATTCAGTGAAATGATGAAGGTTACCCATCATGGCAAGTGTGAAAAACAAGAGCCCAAAAAGAGCTAAAACCACATGAGCTTTTGGTACTGCTCTATGGGTAGGCGACGGAACTAATAGTGCCTCCACGCGTGAAGAAATATTACTACCTGAAATCGACATGGCCATAACCGGGGGGCGGCTGACACTGAATAAACGTTCGACGATAAGAATGGTGTCTGCAACATTCAGTCTATCCCCTGTTTTCTCTACCGCCGCCTCATCGCACGCTTGTTCTGTCGCAAGATCAAAGTCCATCAGCATATTGCTTCTCAGCCATGGGAAGTGAAAAAGTGAAAAGGCATGCGCAACAAAATGTCGTAAGGAGTCTTTCCTATTCAGATGTGCTTGCTCATGAGCTAACACTATTTCCAGTTGTTTCGGAGATAACGCCTGTATAAGCTGTGAAGAGATAAATATCTTCATATGGCGAATGCCTATAGACAAGGCAAGGGGCATACCCCAATCGACAACATAAACACCCTGAACATCAAAAGGTTTGCTAGCCATCATCAAGCTTCGCTGAACTTTATAAGCTTGCAAAAGCTTGAAGATCTGCTTTCCAATAGAAATCGTAGCTATTCCCAGCAATACAACGAAACAAACTTGTAAGGTGATATTGTCCATGGGTAAAGGAGGGTGAAATAAGCAAAGATGGAAGTGACCATCGTGGATGGTGCAGTGGTCAGAAGAGAAACCAAGCAAACTCAATAATGATGGTAAAAATGTAAATGTAGTCAGTACGACTCCAATAAGAGCAGGCGCAATCAACCATATAAGCAAAATATTTGAACGCAGTGCAGGGGGCATTGCAAATAGCCGTTGTCGAGCAAGGGGGTAAGCAACTGTACTCATAAGCGCTGTTAGAAAAGCAAACCCAACACTAGCTAGGAGGCCTAATTGAATCAGCCCTAAGTAATTCATTTCTGGGTGTCCGAGCATTCATCAGCTCGGTGTTTGGTTATCAATTGTTCCAAACGGTCAAGGTTGGACTCATCCGTTCGGGCTGCAAACTCAACAAATGCAGAGAGTAAGTAATCTGTCTTTCCACCAGAAAGTGTTTCAACTACATCGCCAATAAGTTGAGCCATTAGTTCTCCTCGCTCAACAGATGGAGAATAAATATATGCATGACTAACCTTTTCACGACTCAGAAGTTGTTTTTTGAAAAGCCTATCTAAAGTAGATTGAATCGTGTTAAGTGAAATGCCTCGCTGAATACCGATATTTTGGTATATACCTTTTGCACTTCCAGCCTTCGTCAGCCATAGCTGTTCCAAGACAGCCATTTCTAATTCACCAAGGTTTTGACGTTTCATTGGAAGCACGGGATAGAGTCTCCTTCTTATGCATTCATAACAACAGCAACCATGCAATTCATAAAACCGACTGTCAATCGGTTTTTAACAGGCAACTAATATAAGGGTTCGAATAATAAATGCGGGGTCTTTTTTCATCTGCAACACTCCTTCTGCTTTCGCAGGGTATAGGGCGTTGCGTCGACGAGTTGAATCCGCACTATAAATTGTGTTATTGGGATGAACAGATGATGATGGAAGACTAGCTGGAAGACTAGGGTTACTTCGCAAAATTATTGACATCTAGAAACAGAAAGGAATACACTGCCAAGATGTTGCGTCAATTCACAAACCTTTTTACATGGTCTAAAGCAGTGTCCAGACGTGTGACACACTTGGTTTTAGCTACGTTTATGCTGCAAATAGTTGCAGCAGGTTTTTGTGTGACTTTGGTAAATGCTGCGCCTGAAAAACAGCTTTTAGCTGCCTCTCATTGCAACACAGCGAGTAAACAAATGTCTAGCATGGGTATGACACATACGGCCATGGATGATAAGGCTGCAGCACATGCATGTTCGCATTGTGATTTACCCGACGTTAATATTACATTTGAAAAAACTGCTTTTTCAACAGCGGACTTTGCTGCGGACTTGTTTGTTCTTACAACCATTTTGAATATTAGTGATGTGGCTATGGCTACATTTACTGAATCCCCACCTGGTTTATCAACCAGTTTAACACCGCTTCAAACCTTCCATTTAAACTTACGTATTCGCGTTTGATTTAACCTTTTGCTAAGGCCGTAACGTTTTACGTTGTGGTCATGGTCGTTTTTCGACTTTAATTCTAGCAGGAGGTTTGGATGAATTCCTTACTTTATAAAATATCCCCTTTCATTGTGGGGACTGCAGTGTTGGTTTTTACAAACACTGTGCATGCAGAAGCACAAATTCTGACATTAGAACAAGCGAAAACGATGGTCTTAGCTTCTGCACAAGTATCTGCACGTAGTGAGTACGTCAAGGCTAAATCTTTTATGCCAGAGCAAGTGGGTAGTCTTCCCGACCCTATCTTATCGTTGGGTGCATTAAGCTTCCCAGTAGATACATTTGATCGTGGTCAAGAAAATATGACCCAATTGCAGGTGGGTATCAGTCAGGCTTTACCTTTTCCAGGTAAACTGGGGCAACTGGAAGCATCTGCATCGTATATGGCACAAGCAGCAGCTTATGACTTGGATGAACTGAAATTGCAATTGCTTAGCCAGGTTCAAGTGCGTTGGTGGAATATCTTTTATGCTGACAGAGCATTAGAAATATTAGAAAAAAATAACGGTTTATTGCATCAATTCATACGCATTGCTGAAACAAAATACAAAACAGGTAAAGGTTTGCAGCAGGATGTGTTATTGGCACAACTGGAGTTATCCAAGTTATTGGATAATCAAATACAATGGGTTTCAATTCGTGACCAAGAACAAGTACAATTAAATGCACTACTCAACCAAAGTGCCTCTCAAACCTTAGTGTTGTCGCGTGATGTAGATGAATCTTTACCCACTTTAATCGCTGAAGATAAACTTATAAAACAGGCATTTAACGCAAGGCCCATGTTGGCGCAACAAGCACAGTATATTCGCTCTGCACAGGCCCAAGTGAATGTGGCAGAGAAAGATTTTTATCCTGATTTTAAGTTAGGTGCGAGTTATGGTTTTCGCCAAGCTAATCCCGTAACTGGTTTAGATAGAACGGATTTGGCGAGTATTACATTGAGTATGTCGATTCCATTTGGTGAGTCACAAGATGCAAAGCTTGGTCAACGTCAAGCTGAAGCAGCACAAGCTGAGTTTAATTATCAAGATGTACGTGAAAAAGTTAGTGCTGAAGTGGCCGTAGAGGTTGCAAATTATGCACGGGCTAAACAACAAGTGTCCTTGTTTAAACAAGGAATTATTCCTCAAGCACAACAAACTGTGGCTTCTATGCTTGCAGCCTATCAAGTGAACAAAGTGGATTTCCTTAATCTCGTGCGTACTCAAATGACCCTTTATAATTATGAAACCCAATACTGGAAAGTATTGGCGCAAGCCAAACAAAGCCTAGCGCGTTTAGACGCTGTAGTTGGAAAAACCGTGGAGATTTCTCATGAATAAACAAGCCATAATCATTGCTCTATTGATGTTGGGTACAGGCCTTGGGGCTGGTTATATGATGGCACCCAAAGAGTTGTCATTAGCCGATAGTAGTGCGAAGCCCGAAGCCAAAAAAGAAGTGCTGTTTTATCGCAATCCTATGAACCCAGCCATCACCTCACCTGTGTTTACCCAAGATGAAATGGGCATGGATTATATTCCTGTTTATGCAGGAGGTAATGCACCTGATACCCCAGTAGGTACGGTTACGATTGATCCAGTCGTGTTGCAAAACATGGGTGTGCGTACAACCAAGGTGGTTGCCAAGACACTATCGAGAAGTATTCGTACTGTAGGCCGCGTGACCTATGATGAAGAGCGCGTGACACGCTTACACCCCAAATTTAATGGTTGGGTGGAAAAAATGTTCGTGGATAAAACAGGTGAGAAAGTAGGTAAAGACACTATGTTGATGTCGATTTATTCACCGCAATTGGTGGCTACACAAGAAGAGTATTTGCTGGCCTTAAATAATGCCGAAGCCTTAAAAGATAGCCCATTTAAAGATGTGCGTGATGGTGCCAAGAGTTTGCTTGCCTCAGTGGAAGAACGTTTAGCACTTTTGGATGTGCCAACCCATCAAATTGAGCAGCTCAAACGTGAGCGTAAGGTGATGAAAGGGTTACACATTCATTCTCCCTTTAACGGTATTGTGATGAATATTGGCGCGAGAGATGGTCAACGTATCACGCCCGAGACAGAGCTGTATATGGTTGCGGATCTTTCGCGGGTTTGGGTAATTGTTGATTTGTATGAGGATGATTTGCCATGGGTGAAAGAAGGTGATGAGGCAGAGATGAAAGTTGCAGGTATTCCCGGGCGCACATTTAAAGGCAAGGTCAGTTTTATCTACCCGTATTTAGAAGCAAAAACGCGCACGGTAAAGATGCGCCTGGAATTTAGTAACCCAGAATTAGCACTTAAGCCTGATATGTTTGCCAATGTGACGGTGAAAGCGGGCAAACAAATCAATGCCTTGATTGTACCCTCTGAAGCGATTGTGCGCACAGGTGAGCAAACCCAAGTGTTTGTGCAAAGGGATGAAGGAAAATTTTCACCACGCAAAGTTGTGGTTGGTATTGATTCATCAGGTGAAGCGCAAATTATTGAGGGTTTAGAGGCTGGTGAGACTGTGGTGACTTCTGGTCAATTTCTCATTGATTCAGAGTCTAAGCTTAAAGAAGCCACAGCCAAGATGATGGAAATGATCAACGATGAATCAGCAAAACATTCTTCAGATATGGATATGGGTGATGCCAGTATGGAAGACATGGTTATGCCTGATGCTATGGACGCTACAGAGATGAAGATGAATGACATGATGGACATGAAGCATGAACACGGAGCAAAATAATGATTCGTGCGCTGATTGATTTATCCATAAAGAATCGGTTTTTGATCTTGATTGCAACCTTGTTGATTACCGCTGCTGGTTTTCAAGCCATGAAAAACACACCCTTGGATGCCATCCCTGATTTATCGGATGTGCAGGTGATTGTGTTTACTGATTTTGCAGGTCAGGCACCGCAGGTGGTGGAAGATCAAGTGACTTATCCGCTCACCACAGCTATGTTATCTGTACCCAATACCAAAGTGGTGCGTGGTTATTCCTTTTTTGGTTTTTCCATGGTGTATGTGATTTTTGAAGATGGCACCGACATGTATTGGGCGCGCACGCGGGTATTGGAGTATTTGAATTATGCTTCTGACCGTTTACCAGAAAGTGTTTCCCCCAAGCTAGGACCTGATGCTACAGGTGTGGGCTGGATATATGAATACGCGCTTGTCGATAAAACAGGCAAGCATGATTTGGCGCAATTACGCTCTATTCAGGATTGGTATTTACGCTATCCATTACAAACCGTGGAAGGTGTCTCGGAAGTGGCCTCCATTGGCGGCTTCGTTAAACAATACCAAATTGAGCTAAACCCTGATGCACTGCTGGCTTACAACATTCCTTTGGCCAAAATTAAACACGCGATTCAGCGCTCTAACAATGATGTGGGTGGGCGATTGGTGGAGATGGGCGAGACCGAATACATGGTGCGCGGCTTGGGTTACATCAAATCAATTCAAGATTTGGAAACCATCCCCGTCGATGTCGATAACAACGGCACGCCAATTTATTTAAAACAACTGGCGAATATTCATTTGGGCCCAGAATTACGACGCGGCGTGGCAGAATATAATGGCGAAGGTGAAGTGGCTGGTGGCGTGGTGATTATGCGCTTTGGTGAAAATGCCTTGGCGACCATTGAAAGGGTGCGCGAAAAGTTGGAATCACTGAAAGCGGGTCTTCCCGAAGGTGTTGAGATTGTGCCGGTGTATGACCGCGGTGACTTGATTGAGCGCGCGGTGGACAACCTCAAAGAAAAGCTGATTGAGGAATCCATTGTGGTGGCCATCATTTGTTTGATTTTCTTGATGCATGCCCGAAGTGCTTTGGTGGCGATTATCAGTTTGCCGATTGGTATATTTATCGCCTTTCTCATCATGAGTTGGCAGGGTTTATCAGCCAATATCATGAGTTTGGGGGGTATTGCCATAGCTATTGGTGCCATGATTGATGGCGCGATTGTGATGATAGAAAACGCCCATAAACACATGGAGAAATTAAGTGAGAATGCGGGTTTAAGTGAGCGATGGGTGGCGGTGGCAACTGCATCCAAAGAGGTTGGCCCCGCTTTGTTTTTCTCCTTGTTGATTATTACGGTGTCTTTTTTGCCAGTGTTTACCTTGCAAGCCCAGGAAGGGCGCATGTTTGCACCTTTGGCCTTTACCAAAACATATGCGATGGCAGCTGCTGCTTTGTTGGCGGTGACGCTTGTGCCTGTGTTGATGGGCTTGTTTATTCGCGGGAAAATTCCAAGCGAAGAGCATAATGTCTTGAATATTGCCTTGAAGAAAATGCATACCCCAGTTTTGTTGCTGGCCATTCAATGGCGCAAGGTCACCTTGGTGCTTGCCTTGGTTTTGTTGGCAGTAACTGCCTATCCAGTGATGAAAACAGGCTCGGAATTTATGCCGCCTTTGGATGAAGGTGATATTTTGTATATGCCGACCACATATCCAGGCATTTCCATCACCAAAGCCAAAGAGTTATTGCAGCAAACCGATAAAATTCTCAAAACCTTCCCTGAAGTTGCATCGGTGTTTGGTAAAGTAGGGCGGGCTGAAACAGCAACCGACCCTGCGCCACTTTCGATGCTGGAAACAACCATTCGTCTTAAACCCAAAGATGAATGGCCAAATCCCGATAAAACCAGCAAGGAACTCATGGCTGAAATGGATGCCGCCATTCAGTTTCCAGGGCTTGCCAATGCTTGGACATACCCCATCAAAACACGCATTGATATGCTCTCCACAGGTATCAAAACGCCGATTGGCATCAAGGTGTCTGGCCCTGATTTAAACGTGTTGGAAAAAGTTGGTGGCGATATTGCCAATGTGCTCACCACCCATGCTGATACCTTGTCAGCTTTTGCCGATAAAGCAGCGGGTGGTTATTACCTGGATTTTGATATCAATCGCGAGGAAGCGGCCCGTTATGGTTTAACTGTGGGAGACATTCAAGACGTGATTCAATCTGCTATTGGCGGCATGAATGTAAGTGAAACAGTGGAAGGTTTAGAACGTTATCCTATCAATATCCGTTATCCACGCGAGTTACGCGACAATCAAGAAGCCCTCAAGCGGGTGTTGATTCCCACACCCACAGGCACACAAATCCCTTTATCGCTGGTGGCTGATTTGCAGCTGCGCCGTGGTGCGCCCGTGGTCAAAACCGAAAACGCCACACCCAATGCCTGGATTTATGTGGACATTAAAACTTCAGATATTGGGGGTTATGTTGCAGAGGCCAAAAAGATGGTGGCTGAGCAAGTGCAGTTGCCTGCGGGTTATGCATTGGTTTGGTCTGGTCAATTTGAGTATATGGAGCGCGCCAATGAGCGTTTAAAGGTGGTTGTACCCATCACCTTGTTGACGATTTTCTTGCTGCTGTTTTTCAACTTTAAAAACCTTGTCGCCCCTACAGTGGTCATGCTTTCGATTCCCTTTGCCTTGATTGGTGGGTTTTGGCTGGTGTGGTTACTGGGATACAATATGAGTGTAGCCGTGGCGGTTGGTTTTATCGCTTTGGCAGGGGTATCGGCTGAAATTGGCGTATTGGTCATGACATTTATCGACCAATCTGTGGCTAAACTTCGCGCCGAAAAAGGAGGGCAACTAACAGCAGGTGATATCATGGAAGCAGTCTCTACAGGAACAACGCAGCGTGTTCGCCCTATTGCCATGACAGCAACAGCCGTGATTGCGGGCTTGATTCCGATCATGTGGGGCAGCGGTACTGGCTCAGATGTTATGCAGCGTATCGCTGCCCCCATGATTGGTGGCATGGTGACAGCCACAATTTTGAGCTTATTGGTATTGCCTGTGATTTATGGGCTGGTTTTACAATGGAAGGAAAAACGAATGCAAGCAGTACAAGGAGAAATGTAATGAGATATTCAATGTTTATGTTGGTAACACTGGTTGTCGGTTTGCTCACACTTAACGGTTGCATGCTTAAACATGCGATGAATGACGATGAAAACATGGCCATGCATGAGGGTATGCCTATGCACGGTATGATGCATTCATCTGATGAAGGAGAACCTGATATGAGTATGGAGAATATGCAGCATGAATAATTTAATGCTTGGTGTGCTGCTATTACTGATCTTGGGCGGCTGCGGCGGATTACATGATAGCAAAGGTTGGGAACATGATATGAATAACGATTCACAAAATATTTTAGAACATAAACATTAAAAAAGAGAGGAAAAGACAATGAAAAAAACAATCACAATCATCGTAGGTTTAACAATGGCAGGTTTGGCAGGCATTAGTTATGCCGAAGAAATGGTGCATCCTCATGGCCCAAAAGAAAACTCAGCTGAGCGCAGAGGCGGACATCAGCATGCACAACATCCTGATTCCCATGGTGGCATGAAAAAAATGGCGAATAAACCGGGTATGTTTATGGTCAATAAAGAAGTAGATGGCTTTGATGTGATTTTTCACGTGATGCCAGCAACAGGAAGCATGCGCCATGGCGGCAGCACACATAATGTGATGGTCAAAGTCGAAAAAGACGGGGTGATGGTGGATGATGTGGTCATCAATTCCAAAGTTTTTTTACCCAATAAAGAAACAGACTCAAAAATGCTGATGAAAATGGGTGATTGGTATATGGCTGGTTACAATCTGGATGAAAGTGGAGAAAACGGTATTATGGTTTTATTCAAAACAGCCGATGGCAAGAAACATAAAGCCAGCGTGTATTACCCAGATAAAAAATAACCATGCAAAGGCGAGAGTTTCTTAAAACAGGTGTGTTGGCGGGACTATCAGGGCTCGCTTTATCTTCTTGTCGGGGTGGAAACAATGGGATGTCGGGTAATCAAAACCCGTCATTGAACACTGGTACATTTACACGACCCTTTGCTATTCCGCCTGAGCTGAAGGGAAGCATGATTAATGGCCGTAAAACTTTTGATTTAACCGTGCAATCGGGGCAACAGCAATTCATCGGGCAGGGAACTACGGCAACTAAGGGTTATAATGGTCATTTTTTGGGTCCTACATTACGTTTGAATCAACATGATTTAGTGGATATTAATGTCAGTAACTTTCTGACAGAGCCAACAACAACACATTGGCATGGTATGCGTGTACCCAGTAATATGGACGGAAGCGACCATCAAGAAATTGCCCCCAACCAAACTTGGAAAGCATCATTTACAGTAAACCAAGGTGCGGCAACCAATTGGTATCACCCACATGCTCAACATTATACAGCATCGCAAGTTTATCAGGGTCTTGCTGGTTTTATGATTGTGGATGATGTGGATTCAGCTGCACTAGATTTACCTAAAACTTACGGTGTTGATGATATTCCAGTGGTGGTGCAAGACCGCGATATGAATGCGGACGGTACTTTTATTTACAACCCTTCTCAAATGCAGAAAATGCAGGGATTAACAGGTAATACGCTATTGGTGAATGGCGTGATTGACTCAACATTGGACTTACCTGCAAAAGAAGTACGTTTGCGTCTGCTTAATGGTTCGAATGCGAGGGTTTATAACTTTGCATTTTCCAATGGTATAAGTTTTAAACAAGTTGCTGTGGATCAGTCATTTTTAATTGCACCCGTAACTTTAAGCAGCATCACTTTAAGTCCAGGAGAGCGGACTGAAATCGTAGTCGATTTGAGCAGTTTTACAGGTAGTAGCTTAAATTTGAGAGATTTGAGCAGCGGAGTGAGCCTATTCCAACTTAATGTCATTGCTAATACCTTAGCAAATACGATCACGCCGAATACGCTTATTACATTACCTCAACTCAGTAGTAATCAGGCTGTGCGTACACGCCCCTTCGTGTTGTCGATGAGCGGAGGCTCTTTTTATATCAACGGTGCATCCATGAATATGAATGTCATCAATGAAGCGCTGACTTTCAATGATATTGAAATATGGGATATTCAAAATACATCTAATATGACGCATAATTTTCATGTTCATGGTGCATATTTCACAATCATTTCGCGCAATGGTGGTATGCCATCAGCCTATGAAGGTGGTTATAAAGATACCGTTTATTTGCCTGCTAATGCGCGGGTGAAAGTCTTGATTCAATTTAAAGATTACACAGCCAGCGCTGCCAATCCATTTATGTTTCACTGCCACATTCTGGAGCATGAAGACGCAGGAATGATGGGGCAATTGACAGTCGCCTAACAATGTAATTTTTGCGAAAAAAGGAGGTAAGTATGAAATCCCAAGAATGTTTAGTCTGTCACATGAGTGTTACAACAAACGAATTCAAGACCATTCATCATGGCCTTACGTATCTATTTTGCTCCAAACAATGCAAACAAAACTTCGATGAACGACCACGTTTGTATTTGAAACCACCTGCACGCCAAGTGCTGAAATCACACAAGTTTAAACTTAAAGAAGACTTGGGTTCAGAGAGGCAGGAAGAGATTAAATCGCTGTTGTTGGAAATGATGGGGGTACAATATATCGATATCAAACAGCGCACTTTATCCATCCAATATAATTTATTGGAAGTAAGCGCAGTGCAAATTGAACAATCACTTCAGGCGGCAAACGTTGCATTGGATCTGGGATGGCTCTCTCAATTCAAAAGAGGGCTCATACATTATAGCGAAAAGAATGAGCTTGAACTTTTATCAGAATCTGAAGGGTCTTGCTGTAATAAACCACCTGCGAAACGATAGAGGAGAGTAGATATGGAAGGATTTGCTTCATTACTGATATATGCCGTGCTGTTTTACTTTCTTATGCGTTATGGCTGCGGTGCTCATATGGTGCATGGCCATCACAAACATAAAGTAGAAGACAATCAATTTACCGACCCCGTATGCGGAAAACCTGTGGTTACTGAACAGGGTTATGGGGTGATGTATGAGGGCACACTTTATCGATTTTGCTCCAAGCATTGTTTAGATCAATTTGACGAACAACCAAAGATTTTCGTGCATTATTTAAAGAAGGAGAATCATCATGAATCATAAAATTTCACTTTGGGCTTTTGGCCATGCAACAAGCATACTAATAGCCTCGTCATTTGTATTATGCGTTGGCTTTGATTTGTTATTTCCTGAACATGCGATGTTTGCAGCGTGGCAGGCATTGTTACCTGGATTTCATTGGATCAGCTGGTCATCATTTTTTATTGGTTTGGTAGAAGCTTATGGTTATGGCTGGTACATCGCCTTGATATGGGTGCCTGTTTATAATGTGGTTTCAGGAAAATCTAAAGCCTGCAAGGCGAATCAAAACCATGGTTAAGCAAAGCATCACGAAACCCGTAAGATTTGGGTTGGTGCTTAGCGCTGGAGGTGTGCGAGGGATATATGCACATTCTGGGTTTTTAAAGGCTTTGGAAGACCTGCATTTGGATGTGTCAGCAATATCTGGCTGTAGTGCTGGGGCGATTGTTGGTGGCATATATGCAAGCGGCACACCACTTAAGAAGTGGCTAGGTTCACTGAAAAGTATGGATAAAGATGACTTTTGGCAGCCAGGTTCTTGGGGGAAATCGGTTTGGCAATTGATTCGCTTTGGAGGTAGAACATTTACGGGCATCGCCACGACGGATGCGCCACTTAACTTTTGCAGAAAGAACATTGCCGTAGATACCTTTGAAGCTTGTCCTATCCCATTTCATTCTATTGCAACAAGTTTAGCCACGGGAAAAAAAGCAATGTTTTCATCAGGGGACTTGGCGCTAGGTATTGCTGCCAGCGCAACCATCCCCATTCTTTATCAGCCCATAGAAATTGCAGGTGAATTTTACTGTGATGGTGGTGTCATCGATTTAGGGCCAACTGAAGCTTTATGCTGCAAGCACAAGTTGGATGTGATGTTTGTCCATCATGTGGCTACTCATAATAAGGGTTTTCATGGGTTAGCTAAAGACAAAGGTGATAGTTGGCCTATTTTAGAAATTATAGACACGCTGATGTTTCGCAGTCGCCCCTGGTATTTAACAGAGCAACCCATTTCATTTCAACGCTGCCCGTGTGGATGCAAAGTTTTGATTGTTGTCTTGGAACCAAAACTGCCGGATTTACCTTGGCCTAAGACTGAAAAAGGTGCTGAAGTTTTAGAGGCAGCCTTGCAGCAAACCACACAAATGCTTACGCCGTTACTCACCACACTTTTGCAAAACCCTGCTTCGCTTTTAGAGAAACAAATGTCGAATGGTATAAAGGAGAGTAGAGATGAATAAAGACCCTGTATGCGGAATGGATGTCAAAGAACCCTCCACACATCAATTGCAATATCACGAGCAAACATGGCACTTTTGTAGTGAGAAGTGCCAACATAAATTTGAAGCAGACCCTGAGCAATATACAGTTGACCCTGTTTGCCAGATGTTTGTGAAGCCAACCTCAACGCACAGCATAAAACAAGACGATAAAATGTTCCGATTTTGTAGCGATAAATGCCAAGCAAAGTTTGTAGAAACACCGGAAGCTTACCTAACCAAAGAAACATCTGTGCATCCTCATAAGCCAAGTGCCAGTGCAAAAGCGGTCTCGGGACAATACACCTGCCCTATGCACCCAGAAGTCATCAGCGATAACCCTGGTGCGTGTCCAAAATGCGGCATGGCTTTGGAGCCGATGGGTGCGCCCATCGGCCAAGACAAAACGGAATACGTTTGCCCCATGCATCCTGAAGTGACAAGTGATAAGCCTGGTTCATGCCCAAAATGTGGTATGGCATTGGAGCCGCGAACTGTTGCTGCCGAAGAAGATAACACAGAGCTCAATGATATGAGCAGACGATTCAAGGTAAGTGCGGTGTTATCCATCCCTGTATTTATTTTAGCGATGGTTGCTGATTTGGCTCCATCAATGTTACCCGCGTCTTTACATATGAGCACAGTGCAATGGATAGAGTTTGCGCTGGCTACGCCCGTAGTGCTTTGGGGTGGTTGGCCATTTTTTGTGCGCTTTGTGACTTCCATCAAAACATGGAATCTCAATATGTTCACCCTCATTGGGTTGGGGGTTGGCGTCGCGTGGCTTTACAGCATGGTGGCATTGCTTGCGCCTGATTTGTTTCCGCCACTGATGCAAATGGATGGCGGATTGGTGGATGTGTATTTTGAAGCAGCAGCAGTGATTACAACATTGGTTTTGCTGGGGCAGGTGTTGGAGCTTCGAGCGCGCTCACGCACCAATGCTGCAATTAAACTTCTACTTGGTATGTCCCCCAAAACAGCTCGTTTGGTGAAAGCAGATGGCACTGAGGTCGATGTGCCTATGGAAGATGTACAAGTTGGTGATGTATTGCGCATTCGCCCGGGCGAGAAAGTGCCTGTGGATGGTGTGGTCACTGAGGGCGAAAGCCTTGTGGATGAATCCATGGTTACTGGTGAGCCTGTTCCGATAGAGAAGTTTACGGGCGAAAAACTTATTGGTGCAACAGTGAATGGTAATGGTTCGTTGTTGATGAAAGCTGAGAAAGTTGGGGCTGATACCTTGCTTTCACAAATTGTGAATATGGTGGCAGATGCCCAACGGTCGCGGGCGCCGATTCAAAAAATGGCGGATACGGTAGCAGGATACTTTGTGCCAGTGGTGATTGGTATTGCGGCCATAGCGTTTGCGGTTTGGTATTTTGTTGGCCCTGAACCAAGGCTGGCCCACGCCATGATTAATGCGGTGGCTGTGCTGATTATTGCTTGCCCTTGCGCTTTGGGTTTGGCGACACCCATCTCAATTATGGTGGGTACAGGTCGCGGCGCGAGCGTTGGCGTATTAATTAAAAACGCCGAAGCCTTAGAAATTATGGAAAAAGTGAACACTGTGGTGGTTGATAAAACAGGCACGCTCACCGAAGGAAAACCAAGCTTAACAACAGTCATCCAAACTGCTGATTTTGGCGAAGATGAAGTGTTGGGCATGGCGGCAAGCTTGGAGAAAGCGAGCGAGCATCCTCTGGCAGCCGCGATTGTGGGTGGGGCCAAGCAACGCCAACTTAAACTACAGGACACCAAAGACTTTTTAGCCATAACAGGCAAAGGTGTTCAGGCCACAGTGGATGGACACTTGGTCATGTTGGGTAATGCCAGCCTCATGAAAGATGGTGGCATCGATATTTCAGATGTGATGCCGCAAGTTGAAAAACACCAGCTGGCAGGTGAGACAGTGATGTATTTGGCTGTTGATCAAGCGCTAGCAGGTTTGGTTGGTGTTTCTGACCCCATCAAAGCCTCAACCGCAGATGCTATCAAAGCATTACGTGATGAAGGTATTGAAGTGGTGATGCTCACTGGAGATAACCACAACACAGCGTCGGCAGTTGCGCATAAACTTGGCATCGAACGTTTTGAAGCTGACGTGTTACCCGACCAAAAAGCGAATGTAGTCAAAGCATTGCAAGATGAAGGGAAAATTGTGGCGATGGCTGGCGATGGTATCAATGATGCGCCCGCCTTAGCCCAGGCGCATGTGGGCATTGCTATGGGCACAGGCACAGATGTGGCCATGGAGTCTGCGGGTATCACCCTGATTAAGGGTGATTTGATTGGCATCGTGCGCGCGCGAAAACTATCGGCAGCGACCATGAAAAATATTCGGCAGAATCTATTTTTCGCATTTATATATAATTCAGCAGGCGTGCCGATTGCCGCAGGTGTTTTGTACCCGGTATTCGGTCTTTTATTATCACCTGTTATTGCCGCTGCAGCGATGAGCTTTAGCTCGGTGTCGGTGATTCTAAATGCTTTGCGTTTGCGCAATACAAAGCTGTGATAAACTCATGGAGCTAACCTAATGTTTATCATGTATGGCCCAGGCATCACAACACCTGTGCCTTTAGAGAAATTATTTACGCGACGCAGTGTGACCAAACTAAGTGCCTCTGAAGGTAGTGAAATTATCAAGCAGGATGTTAGTGAACACGATAATTATTCGGTGTTGTATCAGCCAGAGAGAGCGCGGCAAAAGTATCAAGCAAATGAAGACGGGGCGAGTGGCGGCTTAATATTAAGAGCTGCTCAAATTATGACTTCACCTGTTGTTTCAATTCTGTCCTCTGAGCCAGTGTCGCAAGCGTTAAGTATTTTTGAGCAAAATAGCTTTCGCCACCTACCCGTGGTTTTAAACCAAAACCAACTTATTGGGCTTGTCTCAGAGCGGGACATATATCGCTGTGTTTGTGGGTCTGGTTCGGTGTGTATGCATTGTTCACAAAAAGACCAGGTAATTACAGTTGAAAATGTAATGGAAAAACAGGTGCTAACAGCTAGTGAAGAAACAGATGCGCGACATATTTCCCGCTTATTTGTTGAGCAAGGCATTGGTGCAATTCCGATTGTGAAGAACCATCAGTTAACGGGAATGGTTACGCGTAACGACATATTAAAGGCAGTCATGCAAAACCTAAATTTAGACTTGTGGGAATAAATAATTTTGAGATTGGAGAAATAAGAAGATGAAAACAAACAAAAATAGAAAGTTAGTATTTGGTTTCGCGATGATACTTGCAGCGATGCTTGGTGGTTTGATGAATACCAGTTGGGCAGCAGAGGTCATCATGTATAAAAACATTGGCTGCGAATGTTGTGGTGATTGGGCAAATCACCTTAGAAAAGCAGGCTATACTGTTGCAGAGCACCCACAAGAAGACATGGATGCTGTGAAAAGAAAATATGGTGTGACTGAAAAACTTGCATCATGTCACACTGCCATTATTGATGGTTACGTGATTGAAGGGCATGTGCCAGCAGAAGACATTAGCCGTTTACTCTCAGAGCGCCCAAACATTATAGGTTTGTCTGCACCAGGCATGCCGATGCAGTCACCAGGTATGCAGTCAGAAGAGAGCAAACCACAAGATTTTGATGTCTTATCTTTTGACAAGAAAAAAAGTATTAAAGTTTATCATCGATATTGAGACTGAGTTTAAAATGAGAATAATATTAAGTATAGTGCTAATTTTTCCTATACTCTTATTGTTAGGTTGCGAAAACACTCCGCAAATAGAACAAAAGCAAGCTTCTGAGGACTCTGCACTAGGGAAATTATTATATGTTTCAAACTGTTTGGTCTGCCATGGGGAGAATGCAAAAGGTAGTAGCGATGGGCCACCTCTAGTTCATAAATATTATGCATCATCCCACCATGCAGACTTTAGTTTTTATCGAGCCATTAGTAGCGGTGTGCAAAGCCACCATTGGAGCTATGGTAATATGCCTGCACAGCCTCAAGTTTTGCAATCAGAGATTAAGCATATTATTGCATATATTCGCAATGAACAACGTGTTGCAGGGATTAAATGATGTGATCTATGGGTAAAAAATTAGCGGTAAAGATAGGGTTGTTATTAGGACTGGTGTTCGTGCTAGTAGCTATATTTGCTTGGGATTTGATCGGCGATATGCAACACCTGCAATACGAAGCTAAGGTGGTTGAAGACAGTAATCATAAAAGTCATGAATTACACGCGATTGAAATGGCGGTGAACATGAATACTGAGTTAGTTTTTGATTTCCTAGTCTCTGGTGATTCCCAGTTATTTAATAAATTCGACCAGCATCACATGAACTTGGTTGAATCTATATTAGATTTTGAACAAAATTATAATGATAGAGAACTATCAGGGTTGTTAATAAGCATTCAGCGTATCAAAAGCAAAGGGTATGAAATCTTTAATCTTAAATTTGCGGCTGATAATATGGAAGGGCCTATTCTTGCTGAAGAGCTTTCAAGAGAGATCCAACAAGCCATACAGCATCTCTCAACCAAGCATCTATCACTGGATAGACAAGTGAATAACGCGATGCAAATGATGGAAGGTTTGCGAACAGATATGCGTGAAGAAACAATTGCCTTGATACTTGTTTTGTTGCTGGTACTGATGTTTCTCACATATTTTATTTATACTCAGGTTGTGTTGCCGCTTGTTCATATGCGACAAGAAGTAAGGCAAGTTGGCTCGGGTCACTTTGATGTCCATTGTGATGTAACATCAAAAGATGAAATAGGAGAGCTCGGCTCAGCATTTAATGATATGGGTAAGGCTTTACAAGAGCGAGAGAGTAAATTGAACAGCGCACGTAGTTTGGCAGCGCACCAAGAAAAGATGAATGCCATGAATGTAATGTCTGCGGGTATTGCACATGAAGTTGGCAACCCTTTGTCATCCATCTCAATGTCATTACAGGTGGCGCAACAAAAGCTGAAGCAAGAGGCCTTTGATGGCGTAAAAGAGAATTTAAATATTGCATTGTTAGAAGTAGAAAGGGTGGAGTCGATTATCCAGTTGGTGTTGAGTTTTGGCAGGCCTGAGATAGTTAATCAGATGTACTCTTTCCCCCTTGAACCTGTTGTGCATGACGCTGTACGTTTGGCACAAATGGCGCCAGAAAACAGACGTATAAATATCGGTGTAAACGTTTCTCCTAGTGTACCACTGATATATGGATCTGATGGTATGCTAATGCAAGTTCTGTTGAATTTAATTTATAATGCTTTTCATGCTTGCGTTGAAGGTGGTGAGGTCATGATTAGCGTATCTGCAGAGCGAGAATTCATCATTGATGTTTGTGATACAGGTATTGGGATTCCAAATGAAATACGGGATGACATTTTCCAACCAAGTTTTACTACAAAGGGGAAAGGGCAAGGAACAGGGCTTGGTTTAGCGATTAGTAAAGAGCTAGTCGATGCAATGCATGGTACATTGGAGCTTATTGGAACTACGGTGGGCGAAACATGTTTCAGGATAAGGTTGCCAATTAGAGATGAGAAGGTGAGTTCATGAAGTTACTGGTCGTTGAAGATGAACAATATATTAGGCAAGGTATTGTAGAACTACTTAAAGGAGAAGGTTTTGAAACATGTGAGGCGGGGTCGGTTACTCAAGCCTTAATCTGTTTAAATGAGGATCAATTTGATGCAATACTGTGTGATAATTTTTTACCTGATGGTGAAGGCTTTGATATCCTGAAATCTTTAGAGGTTGAAAATAGCCCATCATTAATATTAATGACATCATTTGGTAATCGTGAATTAGTATCTAAAGCTTTCGCAGCAGGAGCATATGACTATGTCGCAAAGCCAATTCGGTTTGATGAACTGTTGGCTAGGCTGGAGCGGTTACAAGAAAAGTTGGCTTTACGTGAGAAAGTATTTGAGGGTGAGAAAGATGTTAGAAATCGAGGCGAGCTTGCAGTATTAGGCGCATCACTTTCAATGAAGCAAGTGCAACACATGATTGATAAGTCTAGCGCAGGCCAAGTTCCTATTTTACTGCAGGGGGAAACAGGGGTAGGTAAAGGTGTGGTTGCTCGTTTGTTGCACAGTTTATCTGACTTGCGGGAACAACCATTTGTTCGCATTAACTGTGCTGCAATTCCATCTGAATTATTAGAGTCAGAGCTTTTTGGACATAAGAAAGGATCTTTTTCAGGTGCAGACCGTGAGCGTAAAGGATTGTTAGCAGCAGCAGGTAAAGGCACTTTGTTTATGGATGAGCTGATAGAGTTACCATTAGCTATGCAGTCTAAGTTACTACACGTGTTTGATGAACGTTGTTTCCGCCCCGTCGGTAGTGATACAGAGCAATCATTTCAAGCGCGTGTGATTGCGGCAAGTAATGTTGATTTTGAAGAGGCTGTCAAAGATGGTCGTTTTAGGGAAGACCTTTATTTCCGGCTTAATGTGATGAAAATTTCTATTCCCCCACTGCGTGACAGAGGTGATGATATAGTTCCATTGGCTAACCGCCTTCTTTCACAAATATGTTTGGAGTGGAGCAGAGGTGTGCCACAGCTTAGCTCAGAACAGAGTTTGTGGCTGGAATCTAAACCTTGGCCAGGTAATGTGCGTGAACTACGGAATGTTCTGGAGCGTGCTCTACTGATGGGTTCTAATGGTGAGTTAGAATTTTTAGAAATGCAGGAGGTAGCAGAGTCATCAGAATTAAATCTTGTAGATGCGTGCCATGCTTTCGAACGTAGGTATATTAAACGTATGATACAGAATGAAGCTGGGGATAAAGCAGCGGCTTCTCGGAAACTAGGCATTGGCTTATCTACTCTGTACCGCAAGCTGGAGAACTAAATTCTAGGAAATGAGTATTCAATACAGTTTTATTCTCATATTTGAGAATAAAAGACAGCGTCCAACTAGAAGCAGTTCCTTGCCAACTATCCGTTTCATATAGTAAAAATACTAAACACTTGCACAATTGATAATAATTTATGCATTGGCACCAATGTTTCTATGTGTATGGGTAATGTTCCTATTTTTTTCAGGAGCTAACTAACTTTTAGGAGGGTTATCCTATGAAAAAATTATTATACAGTCTAAGTGCTTTTGCGCTGCTGACAGTGGGCAGTTTTACTTTGATCCCAACCGAAGCTGAGGCAATACCAGTATTTGCACGAAAATATGGAATGCAATGTAATTCTTGCCACACAATGTTCCCTCAACTATCTAAAATGGGAGTTGCATTCCGTGAGCGAGGGTATCGTTTTTCTTCAGGGCGAGATGACTTAGATAGTCAAGATGATAGAGGAAAGAACTTTGATGCCAGTGATAATGCGGTCTTTGCATCAGCATTTCCGTTTACCGTACGTAGCCAAATTTTATACAGCAATGCAGCGCCTATAGAAGGTGAAGTTGATGGTGCTGGAACAGGCATAGCTGGACCAGTTATGCCGGGTCATCGTCCAGGAATGATTGATGGTTCAAAAGATAATTCTAAGATTGGTTTTGGCGAATTCGGTCTGATTTCCTCTGGGTCCTATGATGAGTTTTCATGGTGGCTGGACGCTAGCCTCCTTGGTGGCATTGAAATGTTAGAGGGTGTTTATTATGTGAGTGACCTCGTAAAGTTTAGAATTGGTAGAGTACAAAATAGTGTTGGTTACGGTATGACAATGATGTCTGGGCGCCCGATAGGTTTTGGTTGGGCTAACTCAGCTCAAATGTCTGGTGGAACAATGCTTATGATGACTGATGGAATTAGTATTCATGGCACTACGGATGGTGATTCCGGGGTTGGTACATATTACAACCTTAGTTACGGTCTAACAGGGGAAGATTCAACAACAGGAAATAAAGCTACAACTACTTATTTCCGAATTGCACAAGAGTTGATGGGTAATCATATAATTGGTGCTTATGCATACTCAGCTAATAATTACACAAGCGATGTGTTTGGAGGAGAGGCCGCGATGTATATGTCTATGCAGAATGGTATGACAGGTGATTTTAGCAGAAACCCGATGGCTTTTGACGAGGTAACAAGAGCAGGTATTGATTTTGCGATTAATTATGGGGAGCCGTATCAAGCTTGGGGAGCCTATACTACGGGAGACCAAACAAATGCAAATGGTACCAAATTGGATGTGACTGCATTCACGGTTGCCGCAGAGATAATTCCATTGGAGAAATGGTTGCTAGGTGTTAAATACAACTCAAGCAAAGCAGATTTGCAAATGGCGGCGTTCAAGAGCTTATCGCCTAGTGCAACTACACATGCAACACTTTATGGAATACATCAAATTGCAGAAAATGTGCAAGCGATACTTTCTTTTACCAAGAGTAGTAATGTTGTAAACTCGATGAGTGCAATGGCAGGGGCTACAACTGTAGACCAGTCAGACTTTAACACGGCAATTCTTGCTATAGATATTGCATTATAGTCATATTAAAAAATTAGAGAGGGCTAGTATTATGCCTCTCTATATTTATCTAGAGGATATATTATGAATTTACAGTTAATTTCTCCAGTTCGACATGGATTGATCATGGGTATTCTTGCACTAATTTTTGGTGCGCTTTGGGCAGCATATTTGGCAACCCATCATGAACAACTGCACGGTGCTTTTGAGACACAACAGCAGGAAATCCAACAGCAACACCAACAAGAAATGACGCAAGGCATGAGTATGGATAATATGGGTGAGATGCATGGTGGGCATAGCCATGATGAGGCTACCCATGCTCCTCATACCGCTGGCGGACACGAACAAGCAGCGCAACATTCTCACTCTGGCTCGTTGGCCAACGATGCCATGCAAAGGCTGTTGCGCGGGCATATTCATGCGATGGGCTTGGGTGTGCTTGTTTGTGTATTACTGTTGGTTACGACACTGACCACCATAAAAGACTGCTGGAAGAAAACGTTGGGTTTTACCTTTGGTTTGGGCGCACTGCTTTATCCCCCAGCTTGGGTAATCATGGGTTTCCGCACTGTTGAATTCGGTCCCCAAGCGGCTGAAGCAAGTATCATGTGGTTGTTTGCGCCCGCAGTCGGCCTGTTGTTAGCTTCTATGGTTGCATTATTCGCCATTTTACTCATTGAGGGTTTGGACATGAATAGAAGTAGCCTGCTAGCGAAGTTTTTTAATAACGAAACATAAGATGATGCGAAGCACATTACATTGGTTATCCACTCATAAGAGTCTGGTATGGCCTTAATAAAGTAGACACGTAATAAGTTCCAAAATCGAAATCCCGACCGGCAGCTTTTGGCCCAGGGTGTGTGAAAACGCGAACCTAAAAGCAACCTCTCCAAACGCCCTATAAATCAATTTATTTGAGTCTATATATGGTGAAAACGTAAGTATTTATGATACAATTA
>Ga0316204_10003368_pt1 | contig 32246 bp, 32 predicted proteins | sample 6monrhotite_MG_2_FD_205661 | JGI IMG/M metagenome (GOLD analysis project Ga0316204, IMG submission 205661) | Microbial mat bacterial communities from mineral coupon in-situ incubated in ocean water Damariscotta River, Maine, United States -... | ecosystem: Environmental > Aquatic > Marine >... | reverse complement strand
GGCCCGCCGCATTCCGGGGCGCCCGTTCCAGCCTCCGCCTCAGCTCTCCGCGATCAGGCGTATTCACGCCGCGAACGGTGGCGCGCTCCGCTGCGGCCGTCTACGCGGGGCACGGCGAGCACGTACCACGCAGACGCCCCCCTGCTCGTTGGGGCAGACCAGGCCGCGAGCACAGTCGCTGTACCCTCGCTCGCTGCCCTCTACAGCAAAAAACACCTCACAATCCACGCCCAGAGGTTTGTCACCATGGATGACGGGACATGGGTTGCACTCCTCGACCAGGGTCCGTTCCCAATCGCATGCACGCTGCTGGATGCGTTGACGATGCTCGCCACCACACGTCGCGTCGTACTGGAGGCCGGCTTCTAGTGCTTCTGCGATGAGTATGTCGAACTTCTCCGCTTGTTCATACCGACAGGCCTCGGGGGTCAGGTAGTTGGAGATCGAGGAGGTGGGCCTCTGCTCCCCGCATCCGCAGTCTTCAAATGCGTCGCACGTCGCATCGGCGACCAACTCCGAATACGACTCTCGCGACACTGGGTCAGCATCCGCAGCTCCCTGCTCGCCTTCCTCGCTCGCACAGCCCCCGCCAAGAACCCAGACAGCAAGTATCTCAACGAAGAATGACGTCCTTCTGGCCACGCGACAGCCTTGCCGCGCTGGTCGCTGAGAGTCAAGGCTGACTCGACGCAGCTGAGACAATTTCAGCAAGACGAGACCGTTCGGAGCGAGGAACCTCCGCCGCCGAAACCCCAACGCAATCGGGGGTAGTTGCCGCTCCCGCCCCAGCGTTCCCAACAATTATCCAGGAACGCCAGAGCGACGCCGACGACCACCACAGAGCTTGCTTCGGGATGAACCTCGCCCGGGAAGAACCCCGAGCGACCACAGGGTGCCAGCATGAACTCCACCCACCCCCGGATCCGGAGCCCCGCGAGTCGCTCGTTGTGCCCCGTCGGGAGCTCGGCGCGCAGGATCGCGTCGGAAGCATGGGCCCGAACTCGCGCAACATCCCAGTCTTCTCGGCCCTGTGCGACCTGTGCCTGGACAAGCAGGGCCTTGGCGACGCGGGTCGACGCCGGACCAAACGCCCGGGTGTCGACGTCGAGCACCCGCACCAGCAGCATGTCAGCCCGGTCGTACTCCCCTCACTCGAGGGCGGTAAGCGCGATGTCGACCTCAACGGCGGCGACGCCCGGATGGCCGTCTCGTGAACAAAGATGGATCGTTTTCGGCGGGACACACACTTCGCAGGCGATGCCCTCTGTTCTCGGTCACGCCCTCGTCGCAATCATCACGACCACAGCCGCCGCCAACCAGCAGGAGCCGTCCACCGTATCCGCGCCTGCACCCGAGGCGGCCACGCCGAGCAATCCCACCGCCTCGGCGAGCGAGGATGTCGTGCACCTCGAGTCGGGAGGATTCGTTCGCGGCGTCGTGGAGGAGTACGAGCCCGGCGGGCAGGTGGTTCTGCGTCGCCCGGACGGATCGGTCCGGACGTTCTCCGCCGCCGAGGTGGACCGGGTTGCGATCGGTGGTGCCTCCGCCCCCGAACCAGCAGTCACACCGCGGGAGCCAACACCGCCCCCGACACCCGCCTCAACCGAAGGAGCGAAGCTGTCCGCAAGCCAAGCTCGGGTCCACCTGGTGCGAGTCGGAAAGGGTCCGACCGATCTGGTCCTTCATCGGAAGACCGGTGGGGTCTTCGTCAGTGGTGCCGGAGGAAGCGCAGCGGGCCTGTCCTGGGAGAACAGCTGCTCGGCCCCCTGCGGTCGACCGATATCGACCAACGGCGTCTACTTCGTCAATGGTGCCAACACCGGTGCTGCACTCGCCTCGAGGAGCGTGAACCTCGACGCGTACCGGGGCCGGGACGTGACACTTCAGGTCAAAGGCGGTCGGCCGGGGATCCTCATCGGCGGATACATGCTGACCCTCGTGGGCGGAACCACGGCCGCGATCGCGCCACTGTGGTTCATCAACGACAACATGAACAACGCGGTCGGAGCCACGATGTTGGCGACCGGGACCGGCGCCCTCATCGGAGGCATCATCATGTGGGCGCGGGGTCGGAACCGAGTGACCCTGGTGCCCGGCCGACCCAAGTAGGCAGCCCGCTCCCCGTCAAACGACGACCTCGTGAACTCGCTGCTCCTCGATCGACTCGAAGTGCTCAAACGGGTCTTCCAACCAGCGCCGCAGAATCGCCACGGCTCTGGACGCGTGAAGACCATCCATCACGCGATGGTCAAACGTCGCGGACAAGCGCATGACCTTTCGGACCTCGACGCGCCCCTCGACGGCAACGGCTGCATCGTGGATCGCTCCCATCGCAACGAGGAAGGGGACTCCGGAGAACGGCACCAGCGGCGCATACGCGTTGTCGAGCCCCAGGGAGCCGATGTTGGTGACCATCACGGAGCCAAACGGATCCTTGGGCACGCCGAGCCACCGCAGGTTCAAGTTCAGCACATAGGCCAGGAACGTGATGGCTCGGACGGCCGGACCGACGAGCATGCCGGGGACGCGCCGCAGGAGCGACCGGGAGCGTTCGAGTTCGGAGCCGTTCTTCGTCCGGACTTGCGTGGCCCGCGACTCGAACTCGTCCATGATCTGACGCAGGCTCTTGTCGTTCGGTTGATCGATCTTCAGCCCCGAAAGATCCATCTTCCCAGACTCCGCGTCTTCGATCGCCACCTGGAAGAACACGCCGATCGTAGAGCGCTGGTACAGGCCACCCCAGCGGAGCAAGACGTTGAGCTCGGGGACTTCCTCGAGCACGACCCCGATGACCTTGGCCATCAGATGAGACACCGTGAGATGCCGGCCGCTCGCCCGCCGAAACGCTTCGACGTAGCGCACGGCTTCGTCCATGTTGATCGTCGCCGAACCATAGATTGAAGGGTCGTACGCGGTACGCCACGTGCCGAGCGAGATGTGCCGGAAGGTGGAGAGTTGCAGACGCCCCTGCAGGTCGACGTTGGGCATGGTCACTAGTCACGCACAAAGCAAGCTTGCCTGACCTGCAGAATCCGCGCGTGCGCGGACCCGCTCACTGGTGACAACTCATCCCGACATCGAGCACATCGACGTCGGGGGTCAACACGCTGAACTCGATCCCGTCGGGCGCGGCGATCTCGAGTTCATGCAGGCCGCGGCTCCAGGGTCGCTCGAGCCACAACGAAGCCACATGGCCGCCGGGCAGGCCGCAAGGAGAGTCGTAGTGGGAATGGTCCGGGAGGATGCGGACGGCAGTCTCGCCAGGGGCTTGTCGCTGGTCGTGCTCGTCCCCGTCGTGCCACCGAAGGTCCCGCTGCTGGGTGAGTCTGTCGCGGCTCCGCTGGGGACCGCTTCCTCCGACGAGGCAGACGTACACCCGAGGGTGACCAGGCTGAAGACGGTGAGTGAAGGCGACGCATGGAACCGCCCGCACTCTACCGCGTCGCCTCTCGGAACCTGGGGAGCAGGCCTACAGCCCGCACTCCGCCAGGCCGTCACACGTCCCGTCCGCCAGGAGCGGGTCCATGCACTCGACCACCGCGGCATACTCCGCAGCGCACTGCGCCGCCGCGCAACGCCCAGGACTCCCCGCCATCAGCAGCGAGTTCACAAAGCAGTCCTGCAGGCACGTATCGGCCTCGAGCAACACAGCCCCGCACGCGATCGCTGTGCATTCCAGCGCCGCACCGATCGCACAGGTCTGGCAGCCGAACGAGGCCTCCTCGCAGCTGAGCGTGCAGTCCAGGCCGGACGAGGGGTCGCAATCACAGGATGCCGACGGATCACACTCGGTCTCGCTGGCAACAACCGCGGGCGAGAACGGCAACACCACGCTCATGTACAGCAAGCACATCTCATCGAGCGTGCCGTCCCCCCACTCCACATCCACCGGCTCCTGCGGCACGCCATCGACGAGAGGCTGGTTCTCGGCAGAGTTGTCGAAGGTACACGTGAGCTCGACAGCATCGCCCGGATTGATCTCGGCGAAGTCGGTCAGCTGGTAGGCCTGTTGCCAGTTGAACTCCCACTGCGGGATGTCGAGCAAGCACGCGTCCTCTCCCGCTTCGGGGATGACGTCTCCGCGGATCTGCTGGCCAAGCAAGTGCATGTGACCGGCGAGCTGACGGACCACGATCGTCTCGTCGCTGTAGTTCGTAAACCGCTGGGTCATCTCCACATTCGATTCGCCCGCGGGGATATCGAGTTCTTGGACGGCAAGAGGGCGCGTCGTCAGCAGCTTGTCCGGAGCCTGATCTGTGAGTCGGAGCTTCAACTCGGTGGAGTCTTCTTCAGGCTCGCCCGCCTGCGCGCTGTAGTGCACCTGCATGACGATGGGGCTGCCCGCCAGGATGCGCACGGCCATCCCCTCCGGCGTCTCTTGCACGGACTGCCCCGGTACCCAAGCCGCAATCTGAGTGGGGAAGCCAGTGGCAAAACTCGCCGCGGCATCGTCCCCAGCAGGAACGGGGCCCCCAAAACATCCGTATCCGGGACCTTCGTCGGCGTCGTCGGTGGCAACGATGTCCGCTCGGAGCGAGGGGTCGAGAGCGTAGACCAGGACGTGGTGCACCTGCGCCGAGCCGGGCACGACTTGGGCACCGGTCATGTACAGGTCCTGCGCCAACGCAAGATCGTCGAGGATGAAGCAGCGGTAGTCGTCCGAAGCCTCTGCACTCGAGACGTATCCGCTTGGGACCCGCGCGCTGTGGGTCGAATCCAGCTCGAGGTCGGGGCCAACGTAGGGATGCGCAGCGTCGCTGCTCCCCGCCGGCGTCTCAGCCTCCACCCAGCTGCGGAATCGCTCGATGTCTTCCGCCGGAACGATTCGCTCGTTGGCGAGCGATCGGCAGTCGGGATCGGGAGACCACGGAGGCATGGTTCCTGCTTCCATCACCGCGACTGCGGCTGCAGCCAGCCCCGCGACGGCGTCGTAGCTGTCCAAGGCGTACGGGGCCGTCCCACTGCCGTCATGACAGCCGAGGCAGTGCTGCTGAACGATGAGCTCGACGTCCCCGTAGTAGACGATGCCTTCGGGCGGCGCGGCATCGTCCGAGCCACAGCCCAGCGCTCCGGCCAACAACGACGCGCCCAGGCTCGCGACCAGCGGCCACGCTCGTGTGGATTGACTCTGTGGCCCTGGTGTCGAGAGGCCTGCGGGCGGAAGGGTGACGCTGAAGTTGCTCATGGCCGGTTGCCCACAGACTGGGCTGCATATGTCGTCAGCACCATGACAGGCCATGACAGCGGCCCGGGCGTCATGGCCTGTCAGCCCCTGTCATGGATTGTCATAGAAGCCGGAAGCACGCTGGGGATGCACGACGCTGACGCTGGTTCGACAGCACGCAGCGGAGCCCAAGGAGCCTCATGCGACCCCTCGAGCCGATTATTCCCCTATTCCTCTCGCCACTGCTCTTCGGGGGGCTTCTCGGATGCAATGGGGATGCCGCCGAGGCTGGCGGAACGGATGGTCCGAACGGCTGCGTGAGTGCGATGGACCTTCCGCGGGCTGTCACGAGCCATATGCCGCTCGGTGGCGACTTCGAGGCTGTCGTGACCGCGGACTTGCGATGCGGCGACGCTGCGGAGCTGACCGTGGAGACGGAGGGCAGGACCTCGATGGCAACGACCCCGCCGAGGACGCACAGGAGCTCCCGCCCGCCCTGCGGTTCCTTCAGGAGCATCCCCCGGTGTTCCGCATGGAAAAGGCGGACTTGTCGGAGGCCGACTCGGTGGCGCTCGTCGCTGCGATGGACGGCCTGATGAACGACCGCGAGATCATCGACTTCCACCACTTCGAGCTTTGCCACCTCGACGAGCAGTTCTTCACCGAGCACGACGTGTTCGTGGACCGCATGGAAGCTCAGGTGCGTGGGGTCTCGCCTGCGCTGCAGCTGCCCTTTGGACGACTGCCCTGGCATGAACCAGGCTCGCCGATCCCCGACGCGTACGCGGTCTGGTCCGACATCGCCGAAGACTTTTACGCCGTCAACGCTCACATCCAGATCACCGAGGGCGAGGCGGACTTCGTCACCGCAGACGTCCCTCATTTTGCGTTCCCCAGCGCCCCTGTGGGGCCATAGGAGTTTGAGACGACCATGAACACCTTCTGCATCTTGTTGGGCCTGGTTCTCGCGCCGGCCGACGCGGACACACCTGCGGAGCCGGCCCCTGCGTCGGAGCCGGCCGTCTCGGGCACACGTTCGCCGAGCGAGGCCACCAAGCCAACACCCCCGCCCGCTCGTCGTCCGCTTCGCGAGGGGCCCTACCACCTCGAGCTGCAGGTACAGACGGACTTTCCCGTGTCCGTCGGAGCGCGCATCAAGGCCGAGTTCCCCCACCGCATTCAACTCTCCACGGGAGTCGGCACGCTGCCCGGCGGCTACGTCGATGTGATCAACTCCGTCGTGGTCGCTGCGGGTGGCTACGACGACGCGACCGCAGACGTCATTCGCAGCACCCTCGCGTCATCACTGGTATGGCGTACCCACCTCGGCTGGCGTCCACTGGCCAAGCGCGGTTGGTACTTCGAGGGCGGATACGGACTCGTGACTCTGGGTGGCGGCATCACCGGACAAGAGGCCATCGTGCTTCTCACCGGCGGTACGGCTCCGACGGGCGGCGGTGGCGGCAACGCGCTGCTCAACTACGACGTCCGCTCGACGCTCCACATGCTCGACGTCGAAACCGGCTGGCGATGGCTGCTGTGGCGCGACCGAATCGTGCTCAACGCCGCACTCGGATTCGCCGGAACCGTCGCCTCCAAGACCACGTTGGAGCCGAGGGACCCGTCTCCACTCACAGACACGATGGCGCTTCAGACTCTCGCGGACGAGGGAGAAACGTATCTCGACGACATCTACACGGACTACGTATTCACGCCCGTGGTCACCGTTGGCATCGGCTATCGCTTCTTCTGATCGGCCGTCGCGACCCTACGCAAGGTCGCCGGCCACCTGCGTGACCCGACTCAGGCTGCGAGCAGCGACTTCCGCGGAACGGATGTGAAGTTAGGTTCGCGCACCAATCTCGGCAGTTTGAACAACAGGCCGACTCGTCGCGGACATCCTCGAGACTCGTTGATAGAGTCCGCGCGTGCATCCACCGCCCAACGCTCCAGGAGGCGCTCCCCCACCACAGGGTTACCCGCCGCAGCAAGGATTCCCTCCGCAGCAGGCCTATCCTGAACAACCACAACCACCGCCTCAGGCTGAGCCCGCACGTGGGTTCCAATCCGCCGCGGCCCGGAAGCGAGATCAGCGCGCCGAAAAGAAAACCGAAGGCGGCAGCGGGGCTCTCGAACTGTTCTTCGACAAGTCCATCGATTTCGCCCTCATCTTCGTTGGCCTGTACGCGGCGACCTCGCTGCAGCGCTGCCAAGACGCCTCAAAGGAGAAGGCGGAGTATGTCTCTCTGCTCCACGACTTCAAACGAGAACTCGACGCCAACGTCGCCCAGGAGACATCGATCGAGAAGGATCTCGGGTCCATCGACTCCACCACGCCCGGCGAGAACCTCGGCCCGATGGCAGAGACGTTCGTTCACTTCTTCGAAGAGCTGAAGGAGGACGAGAAGATCGTCGCCTGTCTCCACGACGAGTTTGTCGCGAAGCACGCGGACGACGGAAAGTCGCACGCCCCCGAGGGTTGCCACGAACTCTACAAACAGTTCGACAAGGGCCACGCCGGCCACGACACGGGGTTTTCGTTCCAACCCGCCGTCCTCACGCCGTTTTATCGACGGGAGGTCTGGCAGCTGTACCTCGCTGACGGGGTGAAGACGTTCCGCAACAAGGAACTCGCCGTCAGCATCGCGGAGGTCTACGCCAACGCGGATCTCATCGAGGAGCAGGTCCAAGACATCGAGGCGACCTACAACGACGCCTTCATGAAACAGGTCGGACGCACGGCAGCAACGGACATGGAACTCGCCGAGATCGTGCACGATGAAGAGACCCAGAACGGGCTCTCCGACGCAGACCTCACCCTTCTGCTCCACGTTGACGAAGCGATCAAGGCCGAGCACTACGGCGCGCTCGAGGCCCAGCGCGCCCTGGAGCTCAAGGTCGAACGCATGAAGAAGACCGTGCTGCTGATGCGGGACGAGATCAAAGCCGTGCAGACCGCGGTCGACACCGAGCTCGATGCTCAGGGGGATAAGGCCGAGGACGCGACGGAGTCGTAGGGCGGCGACCGGTTTGAATTCGACCCGACTGGGTTCCGCCACCCCGGGGAGAGCGGTCTCTCACGACCGCATTGAGCACGGTCGTGAGACGCCGCGCGACCGCGATGAGCGCCAGCTTCTTCCCTTTTCCTGAGGCGACGAGCCGGTCGTAGAAGGCTTTTACGGGGTGCTCGCCAGCGCCCGCTCCAGCGCCTCTCGCTCCTCGTCACACTCCGGGCAGATCAGCCGGTGGTGGTCCATCAACGCCTTGAGCTCGGGCTCGACGTTGCCCTCGACCAGCGCTGCCAGGTGATCCGCAAACCCTTCGCAGTCCATCTCCTCGCCGCGCGTCAGCTCGAGCATGCGAGCCAGCGAGGCCCGAGCGGGGCTGCCGGTCGAGTCGGGCGTCGCTTTGGGGTCGTTCATACGGTTGCCTCCTGTGCGGTGAGTAGATCGTCGGGGCCGTATCCGGCCTGCTGCAGGTGCGCGAGCAGTCGCTTGCGGGCGTCGTGCAGGAGCTTGTACAGCGCGCCTCGATTGCGACCGGTTCGTCGCCCGATCTCCATCATGGAGAGCCCGCCGAGCTTGGCCAACAAGGCTTCGCGTTGGGTATCGGTGAGTGCCTCTTCGATGGCCTTGTGCAGGACAGCGCGGGCGTCGTCTTGCTGAAGCGACTGGGGTGCAAGTGCTTGTCCCACCGCTTCTCTACCGTCCGCGAGGACCTGGTCCATGGCTCGCGTTGCGTGCTTGCGCTTGCGGATCTCACCGAGCGCCACGCGGACCCCAATCGCCGTCGCCCAGGTGAGGAACTGACTCTCGCCGCGAAAGGCGTCGAGCTTGTCCAGGGTGCGGACGACGGCGTCCTGCGTGAGGTCGTCGAGATCCTCGTCGGTGAGCTGGCGCCCGAAGCTTCGTCCAAGGCCACGACGCAGACGATCGCGCAGCCGAGCCGCCGCATCGTCGCGACGTGCAGGGTCGCGGAGCACTGCCACCCAATCCCATTCGGTGGCCGCGGTTCCGTCCACGAAGGCACTTTGGCCCCCGAACCCCAGGGGGTCAAGCGCCCGGGCCCATCTCCGAGACCTGACACTTGATCCGCTCCCCTTGGTGAAGATTCGCCCGCAGATCGACCAGCGCCGTCCGCAGACCCTCCTCGATCACCGGGTGGTAGAAGGGCAGCTCCAGCACCTCGTGGACGGTCAAGCCGCGCTGCACCACCCAGGCCAACAGATGGGTGAGGTGTTCGACGGCCGGACCGAACAACTCAGCGCCGAGCAGCACCCCCGAATCCTTGTCGGCGTAGACCCGGACCCGGCCGGCGTTCTTGCGATGCACCCGGGCGCGGCCTTGGCCGCCATAGTCGACCTCGCCCGCCACTGCAGCGCAGGACTCGAGCTCGGCGTAGCTCTGGCCGACCATCCCGATCTGCGGCGCGGTGAACACCACGCCCATCGACACCTGACGCTCGGGAGATTCGATCTCGGGAAACGCGGCGGCATTCTTGCCCGCCACTCGGCCATCGTGGGCAGCCTCGTGCAACAGCGGCCGCATGCCGTTGACATCCCCCGCAACGAACACGGGATGCTCGCCGAGCTGCAGCGAGAGTGGGTCGATGGTGTAGCGACCGCGCTCATCCGCCTCGATGCCCATGGCGTCCAAGCCGAGGTTGCGCAGGTTGGGCGAACGGCCCGCGGCCATCAGCACCTTTTCGAACAGCTCGTCGCGCTCGGTGCCCTTGCTGTCCCGAAAGCGAACCTGCACCCCACCGTCGACCGGCTCGATGCCGTGCAGCGTGTAGTCGTCGTGCAGGTCGAGTTCCCGTGAGAACACCTCGAGGGCTTCTTTCTTCACCGCGGGGTCCGATAGCGGTCCGATCATGCCGCCCAATCCCACGAGCGTCACCCGCACACCCAACCGCGCGAACGCCTGGCCCAGCTCCAACCCGATGACGCCCAGTCCGACCACGAGCATGCTGGTGGGGAGGTCATCCATCTCGAAGACCTCCTCGTTGCTGAGCAGCACCTGCTCCAGGCCGCGGAAGGGCGGAGGGGTGAACGAGGTGCTGCCGGTCGCGATGACCAGGCGTTTGAACGTGACCTCGGTATGCTCGTCGAGCTGAAGCGTTCCGGGACCCGTCACCCGTCCGCGGCCGACGAGAAGTTCGCCTTGTTCTTTGGCGGTTTCGATGGCGTCGCTCACAAAGCCGACGAAGCGGTCGCGCTCGGCTTGCACCCGCTTCATGACCGCGGGGCCATCGATCTTCACCTGCGGGATCTCGATGCCGAAGGGTGCGGCCTCGGCCGCGCTGTGGGCGACGTCAGCCGCCGCGATGAGCAGCTTGCTCGGCATGCAGCCCACGCGGGCACACGTTGTTCCGAACGGGCCGGGGTCGATCATCACAGCCGTTGCGCCTGCTTTCTTGGCGGCGCGCCGGGCCGAGAGTCCAGCCGTGCCCGCGCCCAAGATCGCTACATCGACGTTGCGTTGTTCCATGTCGTTGTCCAAGTCGTATTCAGCAGGTTCAGGCCGCGGCCAAGCCGCGGAGGTAGTCGATGATGTCGCGGGACTCGCCCATCAGACGCTCGCCGTCATCGCTGGGGATGCCGAGCACGGGCACCGTGCCGCGCCCCCGCCGCTCCATCAACATCGCGCGCGCTTCTGGGTTTCGACCGATGTCGACCAGCTGAAGCTCGATGCCGAGCGCCTCAGCGCTTCGGCGGACGTCGATGCAGAACGGGCAGTACTCGAGGTGGTAGAGGGTCATGCTGTCGTGTCCTTCACCCGTTGGATGCACGAGCGGGGGACGTCTTACCTAGCCCCGCTCTTTTTTTCTTCGGCGCGAATCGCTCAACGACCACGAACTTTCGGTACGCTGTCAGGATGCGTAACGGTTTCTTGCTTGGATTGGCTCTGATCACTGCTTCGGCCTGCGGGAGTCCCTCGGTCGCGTTCGACTCTGACACCGATGCCGACGCGGGCAGCAGCTCGACCGGCACCCCCATCGACATCGACACGATGACGACCTCAGCGGGGAGCCAGTCCGGGACCGGGCAGAGCTCCACCGGAGTTGCCGGCAGCTCCGGAGGCGTCACCACCAGCGCCGATTCATCCGGGGGCCCAACGGACTCGGACACCACCACCGGCGACAGCACGTCCGGCCCAACGACGGGTGACACGGACACAACCACCAGCGCCGAGTCCTCCAGCAGCTCGTCGACCGGAGACGAATCAAGCTCCAGCAGCTCCAGCAGCTCCAGTGAAACCACCGGCGGTGGTGGCTCCGACTACGCCGGGGACTACGACGGAACCGTGAGCGCGCTGTGCGGGGGTGCACCGCTCAACGGCGCCGTCGAGTTCACCGTGGAGGACGACGGCACCCTCAGCGGCACCGTGACCGCCGCTGCGATCGGGACCGGCACCATCGACGGGACCGTCGACGACATGGGCGATGTCGATGCGACCGCCGACGTCATTGTAGACACCTGCGCCATGGTCGGGTCGATCGACGACGCGGGCAACGCAGGCGGAACCTTCACGTGCCCTGCCGTGATGTGCAGCGGGACCTGGGAAGCGACCCTCATCTAGCAGCCCCATGGTTGACGTCGGCGCCGCCGTCTGTGGTGCCAACGTCAGGTTTGCCGCGCTGACGGGATCCGAGGATTGGCCGTCACGACACGCGAGTGCTCTTGCGACGTCGGCCAACGAACAGCCCAGCGGCGAACACAAACCACCACGCATCGCCGTCGCCTTGGGTTCGGCAACCGCAGCCTCCCGTTTCGCCGTCCCCGGGCGGGAGCGCGGGCCCGCTGTCCTCTCCCGAGGATCCGGTAGGAGACGCACCCGTGCCCGAGGTTTCGGGGGCCCCATCCGATCCACCCGATGACGCTTCTGCGCCAGAACTCCCGGCCGGACCGCCACCGGTCGTGCCGTCATCCCCATCAAGCCGTACGAGCTGGGCGGCGTCGAACACGATGGAGACTTCGCCGTCGTTGGGCTCGCCTGTGTTGTCGGCCAGGACGACCGAGTGCAACGAGCCGGCATCGAAGTTGAACTCGCCCAGTGACACCCAACCATCGTTGGCCGACTGATCGAGCACGACGGTGTCCTCACCGTCCGCGTGGCGCACCACATAGGCCGCCATCGTCGACTGGCCAAACGGCTGCACCACATGGACCAGGACGTCGTAGAGGCCCGACTCTTCGAAGTGGAGCTCCCAGCGGGCGTAGTTGGAGGGCTCGGCGTTGCTGGTCGCGTTGGTCCACACCAACGAACCGCCCTCGCCTTCCGCTTCCTCCCGCCAGTAGTCCGGGTTTCCGAACAGCGTGTAGCAAGCGTCACCGTTGTCGAGCGTCGCGCCCTGCGGGGACACGACCCCGCACGGCTCGCAATCCTCGGGGCACGTGACGGGGTCTTCGCCGCCACTGCACACGTCGTCCCCGCACTGAGCCGTTGCCCCGAGCCCCGCAAGATCGGCAAGCGATCCATTGAAGCGATTGACGTCCACCTGCCCCGACACCCCGGCCACGTTCCCGCAGTCGCAGTATTGATGAAACGCCCACTGGCTCCACCCCGTCGGTATCGCTCCCGGACACTCGACGCCGTACCAGGCGAGCCAAAGTGGGTACCCACCGAACTCGACCGACGCGACGTTGTCCTGCCAGAAGTAGTGCCCGGTGTAGATGATGGGCGCAACGCCGAGCGCTGCCTCCACGTGGTCGACCCACGCTCGCACCGCGTCCGCGACCGCTGCGGGGCTCTGGCCTGCGGTCGACTCCACATCGATCACGGGAGGGAGATCGCCGGGCTGCAACGGGCCCATGGAGTCGAGCAAGAGGTCGGCTTGGGCGATCGGATCTTCGTCAGGCTCGAAGTACTGGTAGACCCCGGTGTGCAGCCCGGCCGCACGCGAGCCTGCGAGGTTGGTATCGAACTGCGGGTCGAAGAACTGCGTGCTGTGGGAGACGCGAACGATCGCGAACTCGACCCCATCCGCGGCCACCGCGTTCCAGTCGATGTCGCCTTGGTAGTACGAGACATCGATGCCGAAGACCGTCTCGCCATCGGCACAGATTCCGCCGCCCTCGGTCGAGCCGGGCTCCGTCGTGAGCCGCAGTCCATCGCCCATGACGGCACCAAAGGAGCGGTCCGCGAGGTCGTCCCCACTCACCGGACCCATCGCCAACACCAAGACCGACGAGAGCAATGCTGAGGTCACCAAAGCACGGCCACGGTACTCGAAGTCGCAGGGCTGCTGTTAGCCGAGGCTGAGAGCTCATCCGTTTCACGCTGCTGGCGTATGCTCGGTCGCGAATCGTTCGTGGCCTTCAGGCCCAATTGAAGCGCGTCAGATGGGCGATCTCGATCAATCCGGTCGCATACCTGTCGCGCATCCGTCGCCACGGGCTTGCTGTACTCTCATCATCGTGCGTTGGTGCCGCAATGGGCTCGTGGCCGGGCTGCTCTTGGGCGGTTGTACGAGCTTCGTCGGTGCCGAGCAGACCGGACCAACACCCAAGGACACGGACACCGAGCAAGGTACGACGGGTACGACGACCGGTGATGAGGGCACAACCGGTGACGCGCAAGGATCGGGCGATGGCTCCGGAGATGTCTCGACGAACACCACGAACTCGTCTCCGAGCACGTCGGATTCCGGAGCCACCACAGACGGATCGAGTGGGAGCACTTCCGGCGTCGAGGGCTTCCCGTTCGAGGCGACATACACTGGGTCGTTCACTGCACGGTGCCAAGTCTCGATCCTTGGGTCGCTCGACATCGCCGTCGACGGGGCAGGGAACATCACCGGAGGCGCAACAGCGTTCGGCCGCACCGCGGCCGTCACCGGGACCGTAGACGCACTCGGTGGGGTCAACGGAACCGCCGCGATCATCGAATTGGGCCAGTGCGACCTCACGGGCACGATCGGCGAAGGCAACCTCATCGGGAACGGCAGCTTCAACTGCCCGAGCGTGCCTTGCTCGGGCAGCTGGACGCTCGTGGGGATCTAGCTGAGCGTCTACATGCGGCCTTGGAGCATGCCGTTCCAGTACATGGGCGGCAGGCCGTAGGCCTTGAGCGCATACATGCTGTAGCGCTCCTTGGATTGATCGAACCCAAACGTCTCGGTTGGATTTCCGTCGTAGTCGAACTCGGCTAGGATCACCGTGCCGTAGCCCGTCACGAGGGGGCAGGACGCGTACCCGTCGTACTTGGCTGGCAACGGACGTTTTGCGCGATGGGCCAACAGGTTCTCTACGAGAACGGGTGCCTCCTTGCGAACGGCTGCTCCCGTCTTCGACGTGGGCAAGCTGCTGCAGTCGCCCAGCGAGAACACATCCGGGTGGCGGACATGCTGAGTGGTGTGTTTGTCGACCTCGACCCAACCCGCGCCGTTGGCCAGCGACGAAGACTTGATGAAGTCTGGTGCAGACTGGGGCGGGGTGACGTGGATCATCCCGAAGTCCATCTCCACCTTGTCGCCCGTGTCGACATTCTCGAAGGTGGCGATCTTCTTCGCGCCACTGACCGCCACGAGATTGTGCTTGAACGCGGTCTTGATGTCCCGCTGCTCGACGATCTTCTCGAGCGCGGCTCGGTACTTGGCAATGCCGAAGATCGCACCGCCCGCGCAGGCGTACTTCACCTCGACATCCCTGCGCACGCCGACCTTCCGAAAGTGGTGCTCGGCCAGATACATGATCTTTTGCGGAGCCCCGGCGCACTTGATCGGCGTGTTGGGATATGTGAACAACGCCCGACCGCTCTTGTGGCCGCGAATGCACTCCCACGTGTACTCAACGATGTAGTAGGAGTAGTTGGAGGTGACGCCGTTCTTGCCCAGCGTCTCTTTGAGACCGTCGATCTTGTCCCAATCGAGCTGGATACCCGCTGCGACGACGAGCTGGTCGTAGGTGACCGCTTCGCCCTTCTCCAGCTGCACGGCTTTGCCATCGGGGTCGAAACCTTTGACTCGATCTTGAATCCACGTGGCGCCGGGTGGGATGTAGTCGGCCTCAGGGCGAGCCGACATCTCGCGGTCGAAGACACCTGCGCCGACCAGGGTCCAGATCGGTTGGTAGTAGTGCGTCTTGGCGGGCTCGATGATGGCGACGGAGGGAGGGTTCTCGGCGTTGCGGAGACGGGCTGCGACGGACAGGCCGGCCGTTCCTCCGCCGACGACGACGACGTTGAAGTGTTGGCTCATTTGGATTCGCTTCCTGCCGGGAGTGCCGACTGCTTGAGGTCTTTTCCGAGGGTGCGTGCGAACTGAAGGCCGAAGCCAAAGGCCCGGCTGACATCGGGATCGCGAAGCGCCCCGAGCACGGCAAAGAGTCCGGGCTCGTCGATGTGAGTGCGTGCCTGCTGCATGGCTCGCAGGGAGGACAACGCCATGTTGGCCAGGTCCGGAACGAGGGCGCCGAGGTCGACCCCTTGATCGCGAGCCTGCGTGGCGAGGTCGTCGATCGTTCCGAGGATGCCGGCGAGATGGTCCGGAGCCGCGTTGGTGAGTTCGACCAGCTGTTCCAGCTTCGCGAGGGTCTCGGGGCGGGTCAGCTTCTCGACCAGCACCATCGCCTTCTCCATGCGCTCATGAAGCTGGTGGGTTCGGCCAGGTCGTCGGCCGTCGCGACGCCGGCTTCGAGGACCGCCGGCATCTGGTCGAGGAACGCGAGGCGTTGTTCGAGTTTGTCGAGCTTCTGCTCGACGCGGGTGAGTGCGTTGGCCGGGCTGGGGGCCGGTGCACGCGGAGCAGTCGCGGGTGACGTCATGGGTCGCAAGCGGTTCAGCAAACGCCGAGCCACCCAAAAACTCCCCGAATGTGCGCGCTTAGCGGATTTCGGTCTGTTCTGGGCTGCCACTGGCGTCATTCGACTGCCATTTTTGGCGTACGCTTTGGCAGTGGACGAGCTCGTCACACTCCGGCGTCCGGTCCCGACTGAGCTCATCTCGCAGCTCGAGAGCAAGACGGACCCCGCGATCCTGCTCTCTGTCGACTACGAAATCGTCGCGACCAATCAGGCCTACCGCGACCACTACGACAACGAGATCCACCTTGGGACTTCGCGTTGCTACGAGGTCTCCCACGGGTACGACACCCCCTGCGACGACAACGGCGAGTCGTGCCCTCTACGACAAGCGACCGAGTCCCGAAAGCGTTCGCGGGTCTTTCATGTCCACCAGTCCTCGGCAGGCCCGGAGCATGTCGATGTGCAGCTGACTCCGATCCTCGATGGTGATGGAGACATCAGTCACTTCATCGAGGAGATCCACGTCCTGCAGACCGCCAGCGCCGACAGTGGGTCGTTCGTCGGACGCTCGAGCGCCTTCATGCGGGTGATCGAGCTGGTCCAGCGCGCCTCGGGCTTCGACGTTCCTGTGCTGATCCTCGGCGAGTCGGGGACGGGAAAGGAGCTCGCGGCCAAAGCTCTGCACGCCGCGGGACCACAGCGACAGGGGCCGTTCGTCCCGGTGGAATGCTCCGGCCTGCCCGACGCGCTGTTCGAATCGGAGCTGTTCGGTCACACGCGCGGGGCGTTCACAGGCGCCGACCGACAACACACCGGGCTCGTCGAAGCGGCAAAGGGGGGCACGCTGTTCTTGGACGAGATCGGCGATGTGCCGCTGAGCATGCAGATCAAACTGCTGCGCCTGATCGAATCCGGCACCTACCGCCGGGTTGGGGAGACCAACCGTCAACCACTCGAAGCCCGCATCGTCCTGGCAACGCACCGGAACTTGGAGCAGGGCATCGAGGAGGGCTGGTTTCGAGCGGACCTGTACTACCGAATCAATGCGTTCCCGATCGAGCTCCCGCCCCTGCGGCAACGTCGAGACGACCTGCGACTGCTCATCGACGCGATCCTGAGCAGCGGCGGTTGCTCGAAGACCGTGGACGAACGCGCGTTCGCCTGGCTGGAACGCCACCCGTTGCCCGGCAACGTTCGGCAGCTTCGCAACCTCCTCGAGCGTGGACAGATGCTCGCCGACGAGGACACCATTCGGCTGGAGCACTTCACAGCCACGCCGCAGCGGCCGAGCACCGAAGCTCCGGCACCCACCAAGATTCGCACGCTGCGGGAGGTGGAGCGGGAGTATTTGCGGTGGGCGCGGGACAACTTCGAAGGGGAACGCAGCGACCTTGCGAGGAAGCTGGGGGTCTCGGAGCGGAGCTTGTATCGGAAGCTCAAGACGTTGGAGAGCTGAGTCTGCCGACACGGGTACGCACGCGTCACAGAATGCGAATGTGCTCGAGGGCGGTCTCGAACCGAGACTGATGCAGCACCCTGAAGCTGTCCTCCCCAAGACGCGCATCGGTGATGCGGTCACAGCGAAACGTACGGACATCGTCCCGAAGCTCGTCCCACGCAACGACGTACCAGATCGGGTGACAGAGCATGAGGTAGTGCGGCTGAACGCTCCGTTTCGTTACCTGCTCCTCCTTGGACTTGTAGGCGATCGACAACGTTCGCTGTTCGAAGAACGCTTGGTGTAGGCGCTCGGCAACCCGTGGCAACACGGCGCGATGCCCGGCCAACAGCCCAGCGTGCACGGAAGGCCCCACGAGAATCCTGGCCTTGAGCCGACGCACCCGACCTCGCATCTCGGTAGAGAACGAAGCCATCAGCTTGCGACGGACTCCGCCGAGCTCGGCCATCAGCAAGGGCGAGTCCATCTGCTCGGCCACCGAGAGGCTGACGAGAAGATCGACGGCCTCGGCGTAGCTCAGCTGCATCCGACCGACCCCCCAGGTTCGATCGATCCGCACCCCGCCCCCGCGACCTCGCTCGGCCTCGATGGGCACCCCCTGTTCACGCAACAGGGTGAGGTCGCGGCGAATCGTGCGAGCGCTGGTCCCGAGCTCCACCGCGAGGGTATCGATGGTGGTTGGTTCGCCCGAACGCAACATCGCCTCCAGTCGCCGGAGCCGTTCGATGCGTGCGCCGTCGGTGCGCCTAGCCATGCGTCAAATAGGACATAAAACGTCCGCCTTAGCCATAGCCTACAACCACGCCGCTGATGCGGCACAGGAGAAAACGATGACCAAGCCAGTCACCTACATCGCCCCGATCAAACTCGCCTCCGGCATCACCGAGGCCGAATTCCTCCAAGCCAGCCAGCGATTCGAGACCGAGTTTGTGTCGAAGCAACCCGGCGTGCTCCGGCGCGAAGTCATCCGCAAGTCGGAGGGAAACTACGCGGACATCGTCCTCTTCCGGAGCGTTGAGGATGCCGTTGACGTCATCGAGAAAGAGCAGGCCTCAGAGATCTGCAAAGAGTTCTTCTCGTTGATGGACATGGCGGACATGACCGAAGAGAGCAGTACCGAAATGGGCCCGTTTCCATCGCTGGCTGTCTACGAGTAGGCGCTTCGGATGCGCGCGGGGCCAACAACTCGCGCCCTCGGTATCGGAAGCTCAGAGCGCTGGAGAGCTGAACGTTTCCGAGCTGAAACACAGCGTCGCGTTCCACGCCGCCGCGCCCCGAAGGGCGATTGCGTGGGGCCGCGCTCTATCCGCACTTGGATCCGCGGCTGTCGCGCAGGCCCCATGGATCCCCGAACTCTGGGGGTTTTGCGCCCGTTCGGACGCCCGACCCGAGCGCGCGGGTAGAGCGCTTTGGCCGTGAAAGGCATTTCGCGTAGACGAATCACTGTTCTGACTTGCTAGACTCCAAGTCGAGTTGGGAGAACGAGAGAAGACTGGCAAGTACGAGCTCGTACGTCGGACCGTGAGCCACGGTGCCGCCTACGCTCGTGGACTGCTTCGGGGCAACCGGTTCGCCGGGGACATGTCCTGGACCCAGCCCGGCCAGCCTCCCGTCATCCTGTGCCACGGCTTCCTCGGAACGCGCGGGACGATGCTCCCGATGACCAAGCGTTTCCAGGCCGATGGACGCGTGGTCTTCAGCTACCACCACGGCACGTTTCAGATGCGCTCGCTCCGGTCCTCAGCACAGGGCCTGATGGACCAGCTGGAGCGATTGCAGACCGAGCTCGGTGTCGAGCAGTTCGACGTTGTCGGCTTCTCGATGGGCGGTCTCGTCTCGCTTCATGCCGTGAAGTTTCTGCAAGCCAGCCGCATGGTGCGTCGCCTCGCGCTTCTAGGCGCGCCGGTTGAAGGCACATGGGCCGGTCTCGCGGGCGCTGCGGTGATCGGTGCGGTCAGTCAGAGCGTCTGGCAGGTCCTGCCGATGAGTCCGTTCCTCCGCGACCTTCGTGAGGCTCCGCTGCCCGACGGACTTCCGGTGCGGATGATCCAGGCGTCCGACGACGGACTCTGCCCGTTGGCCAAGCCGCTGCACGGGGTCGACTCCGACAACGACTACATCGTGATGCCCGGCGGCCACTCCTCGCTCGTCGTCGCGCGTGCGTTCTACTCGAAGACGCGCGAGTTCTTCGACCGCGAAGAAGACTACGTTGGGCAGACGACCCGCGTGGGGCAGGCCACCGCCGAAGTCGCCGCCGAGTAGCCGCGGCGCCGACTTGCCACCTGGAAGACCGCCGACGACGCCCTCAGCGGCCACACAGTGGCTGCCACTTCCAACGCGCCGCGATCGCTCCCACGGTCGGCGCCAGCATGAAAGCCCAGCCGCCTCGAGACGTTGTGGTGGCAATGCGTCGACTCGCGCTGCTTGCCCTCGTGACATGCGCCTGCGGCGTCGCGCGGACCGCCGCCATCACGTCCCCCGTTTCGCCCTCCATCCTCCCCGAAGCCAAAGTCACCTACGACGCGGATGTCGCCGGGACGGTCAGAGGACACGTCCGGCACCGCACCACCGACGCGCCGCTCGGGAACGCAATCGTGTTGCTGCGCTCGAGCAACATCCCCGACCTCGAGATGACGACCGATGACTACGGCCGCTACAGCTTCCAGGGACTCCCGCCCGGCACGTACACCGTCCAAGTGTTGGTCGGCCAAGCCGACGTAGCCAAGGTGTTTGCGCTCCCGGACAACACGAAATTTCGAGCGAACTTCTCCGTCGATCCTGAACGCTCGGTTGTCTGTGGACTCCCCGTGATGCCGAACAACCAGATGGATCAATCGTTGCTCTCGGTGACGAGCGCGTCGGAGGCGAGACTGCTGCACAGACCTGTGACACGCTTTGGCTTGTAGCGCGGTCGACCCCAGCCTCTCGTGGCACCGCGCGCGCGAGGGCCTGACCGCGTTATCCTTCGGACCGTGCGTCTTGGACTCTCGCTTTGCCTCGTCGGTACCCTCGCTCCGCTCGGTTGTTTCGACGAGCCGCCTTCGAGCTCCTCGGGCAATGGCACCACAACGACCGCCGACCCGACCAGTACCGGACGCGACGCCAGTCCGGCGACGGAGACAGCGTCAGCATCAACTGGAGATGAGGGGAGCACCTCAGTAGCAGCGACCACCAACCTGGGGACAACGGGAGACTCGACCACCGAAGACTCGACCACCGAAGACTCGACCACGACAGGCCCTCCCGCGGGCATCCTTCCGTTGTACCCGCTCACGTGCACCGCAGCGACCTGGCGAGTCGATGGGGTCAGCATCCCATGCTCACCCGCGGCACCCGGCCCGTTCGTGGATGCACACGACAACTACACCCTGGGCGGCCAATCCTTCCCGCGCGTCATCGAGACGCGTCCGCCGAACGTGCCGGACGCGCCGCTCGACGGCCTGTACGTGATCGACACCAGCGGATTCGAAACCCCCCAGTTTCAGACCCTGGTCGCATGCGCGACGAACGAGATGTGCGAGATCAACTTTGACATCACATCCGAGCGTGACGGCCGAGTCCTGTCGAACTGGGGGGGAAACGTGACAGACGATGGCGACCCGGTGGAGGTGCTGCTCAACCTGCCCTCAGAGTCCGGACTGGTCATCCACGTCAACATCAGCTCGCCCGGTGTCATCGGGGACAGCCGGTTCTTCTTGATCGACCCCCGGGTGGTCGAAGGTGGTCCGTGACCGGCGCCAGCACCGCACTCTGGAAACTGGCCACACCTTCGAGCGCCACCTCGATCGAGAAAAGTCCAAGGTTCTCTAGCGCTTGCCACTGGGCACATCTCCACGAGCTACACACTTGTCCGACATGTGGGATAGTCGGGCACCTCGTTGCAGGAACTTGTACTGATGCGCCTCTCAACCGTCGCCCTCACCGCTCTGCTCAGCCTCTCCCTCACCGCATGCGGGGAAGACCCCGACTCTTCGCAGGGCGCGGGTCAGTGCGACGGAGCCAAGTGTGATGGCGCCGACGACGTCGATGGCGATGAGTTTGCCCAACAGAGCTACTGCGTCGGCGTGCGGGGCAACGGTCAGCTCATCACGGCACACTTCGCCTCGTTGTCGCGCATCGTCGAGCACTACGGACTGGCGTCCGGCGTTTCGGGCGGCAGCTCGGCGTCGATCACCTCCTTCCTACTCGAGTCCATCCAGATGAACCCGGCGGTCACGCGCTGCGGCGAGGAAGCCTGCTCCGACGCCGAGGCTGCCAACCGAGCCGCGCTGCTGCTCAAGAGCCTTCAGGGCTACATCGTCGTGCTCTCGGGCACCCCCGAAGCCGCCGCCATCTCGCAGCTGATCCCACTGGCGCAGCAGGCCGCCGCGCAAGACATCGCAGAGCTTGCCGAGACGGACCCCGAAGCCGCCCAAGCCGCACTTGATGCTCTGCTGGCTTCCGAGGACCTGCGCGACCTGATCAACCCTGAGCTCATCGGCCTGCTCCAGAACTCTCCCAACCCCGAGTATCACGTCCAAGACATCTCCCAAGCGATCAGCGGTCTGGCCAGCTTCGAGGCGACCGACCCACGAATCCTCGTTCGCCCGGGCCTGATCGACTTCGCCGCCGCCGCCGAGAAGTTCGGCCGCATCGGAAGCTTCTACGCCGGCTACGGCAACTACGACGCCGCCGGCTTCGAGGGATTCATGCAGGCATGTGCCACTCCCGGACGTGGCCTGAGCTGGTCCGAAGTTGCCGCCCTGCCCCTTGGGGACACCGGCTTCAACTGCGGCGAAGCCTTCGGCGGTCTCGCTGTCCCGTGGCGCGCCGACTTCCTCGCCAACGAAGCCGAGTACGACTCCCGCATCGATGACCAAATCGGCGCCGAGCTGCCCGCGCTCATCTCCACCTCCGTCATCACCGGTCCCAGCGTCGAGCGTTGGGCTGGCGCTCGCGATGCCTACTTCGCCGGCGAAGAAGACATCGAGCTCGGCGTCGACTTCGACGACGTGAAGTTCGGCTACTTCGGCGCCCAGACCGACCTCGATACCGCCGGCCGCAACAGCTCCGAGTTCTCCGACATCAAGACGGAGAAGTTCCACGCCATCGGCCCCGCATCGTGGCGCACCGCCCTTTCGTACAGCCCTGCTGAGCCCGGCCTGTCCCGCGCCCTCGAGCTCGGCGACGGCACCGTCTCCGCCGGCGGCTGGTCCGACCTGCACCCCACCCTCGCCCTGCGCAACATGGGCTGCGACAACGTGGTGTACGTGACCCGGACCGACATTGAGGTCGGTGGATTCGCCGACGGCGTCGCCACCCTCCTGGGCATGGACGACGAGTCCCGCACCAAGCTCTACGACCTCACGGGCGACAGCTCCATCGCCAACTCCATCGCGGATGCCGACGCCGTGTGGTGCACCAACTGGAACGACATTCCAGCCTCCGACATCGTCGGCATCTCCGACGACAGCTACAACGCCACGCTGATCACCGAGGACCCCAGCTTCACGATGGGCGCGCAGGCCTACGAGAACATCGACCCCGAGTTCATGGCCGAAGGCTGCTCGGTTCAGTAAGCGATTCGTCGACGCGGGCCCAACGAGGCCTCGAGCAGGATGCTCGACCTCATCGTCGCCGGAGGCTGCCACGGGATCAGGGGAGGACCCCATCGACCCCGTCGGCGTATTCTCTTGTCGTGTCCGGCGGCCCTATCGAGGTAACGAGCTTGCCGCGCACGGCGCTCGCCCAGTACGCACAGATCTCCATCGCATTCGACGTGCATGACGTGCTCGACCTCGGTGCTGGCCCCAATGGAGTGCCGAAGCTCATCGTGCCCACACATCGCTTGGCCTCCCCCTACGTGAAGGACTACGACGCGATCGACGGCGGCCCAACTCGATGGGCGGAGCGCTTCGACCTTTCGGCCTGGGGCTTTCTCGTGGCGACCATCGACGGGAAGCACGTCGGCGGGACCGCCGTCGTCATCGACACCACCGGCGACCTCGGCATGGCCGGAGGCCGAGACGACGTCGCCGTCATGTGGGACCTACGGGTATCGACGGGCACTCGCCGCCAAGGCGTGGGAGCGTCCCTGTTCCGGGCCGCAGAGGCATGGGCGACGACCAAGGGGTGCCGCCGACTCGAGGTCGAGACCCAGAACAACAACGTACCCGCTTGCAGATTCTATGAGCGCCAGGGGTGCGTCTTGAAAGCCGGGCGGCGTGGCGCCTATCCGGAGCTCCCCGATGAGATTCAACTGCTGTGGTCCAAGGACCTATCGCCGTCCTGACCGGGAAACCAGGCCGCCAACCCCTTGGTTCTGTGGGCTGAGAACACGAAGCACGCCGGGGTCGCCGCTGTCCATCTCACCCACTTCGTTCCTCGGTCAGACCGGTCCCTGCTTGGCCGCGGCCGTGGGGATGGTCGGGCAGGAAGACCGCAAGTTCGACGGACCCCCACGCACCGAGGCGCCTGAATTGAGAGCGGCCCGGATCCTTGTCGATCCGAGCCGTTCGAAGGCGGCGTTGCCGCCCGAGGTCCCTACACGTCAGCTTGGCTGGGGCTCGCCGCCCTCGTCGCCGCCGCCTTCATCGCCGCCACCTTCGTCGCCGCCGCTGTCATCGCAGCCGCACTCGCCGTCGTCGTCGTCGTCCGAGTCCGAGTCGTCGTCGTCGTCGTCGTCGGAATCTGAGTCGTCGTCGTCATCGTCGTCCGAGTCGTCTTCATCGTCGGCGTCGTCTTCGTCTTCGGCATCGCCTTCGTCTGCGTCGTCTTCATCCTCGGCGTCGTCTTCGTCGTCGGCGTCGTCTTCGTCGGCGTCATCACCGTCGTCGTCCGAATCCGAGTCGTCGTCGTCATCCGAGTCGGAGTCCGAGTCGTCGTCATCGTCGCAGCTGCACTCGCCTTCGTCCGAGTCCGAGTCCGAGTCCGAATCCGAATCCGAATCCGAATCCGCATCGTCGTCATCCGCATCCTCGAACTCGCCATCGCGATCGGTTGCGTCATCGGTGCCGGCGTCGCAGGCGACAGCGCTCCCGAAGAGAAGGAAGGATGCTGCCGCGAACGATGCGGCGAGTTGGCGGAGGGAAGCGGTTTTGGTGTTCACGGATACAGGTCCTTCGCGGAGGGCGCGGGTTAGGTCGCGGCCTTCCCCATGTAGTGCCCAATGGCATCGCCCCGTTACAGCTCCGGTCGGTTCTTTTTCACTCGCGCGCGGGCAGCGGATTCCGGACCGAGAAGCCCACCATGATGTCGTCTCCGGAGGCCTTGAAGTCCTCCGGGATCTTCTTCCGCGGAAGATGGCTGTCGCGGCGCCGGTTGGGGCCGAAGGAATACAGCAGACCGCGGCCGCCCTTCTTCGTGACGATGACCCAATACGGGTTGTTCCAGGGGTCGAGGAAATAGCCCCTGCGGTCGCGCCGCGGGTCCGGTGCGTCCGCGATCGCGGGCGTCGTTTTCTGACCGAGGTAGGTGCTCTGATCACCGGGATCGAAGTACCCGGCCTGTACCGCCGTGAAGACGCGCTTGTGGATCCGTCCCTTCTTCCTCAGGCGCTTCTTCATGACGCCCTTGCGGATCAGGTCGTCGGCGAGCTGCTGAAGTTCGAGCTCACTCTGCGCCACCAGCTCTTCATCCGGGCCGTAGACCAATGCCGAGACCAGCGGTTGGGTGAGCAGTCCCAGCCCGATCGGAAGGAGGATGAGCCCCGCCTTCCGCCGGGGACCGTCCGGGGGTTCGCGCCGTTCGAGCGCTGCCGCGAGGAACAGGATTCCCAACCCGAGTTCACACGCCTCCCCGGCAAGCTTCGCCGGGTACGACAGCTCGACCAAAGCGATGATGCCGAAGAAGGGGGCAAGCTCCCAAGGCGGCGCCACGGCCTCGAGCGTGGGTTGGAACCAGCGGATGCGGCCCAGCTTTCGCAGCAGCGGGACGAGGCCGCCGTAGACCATCGCGATCATCGCGACCAGGAATCGACTGTCCAGCTTGAAGCCGGCGAGTTCCTTGTCCTTGAGCAGGTTGTGAACGTTGAGCTCTTGCTGAAAGTTCTCCTGCAAGAAGATCTCGGGCGGCTCGAACGCGAGCAGGCGTTGTCCCCACGAGATTTCTTCACCCGCCACGAACACGCAGAACAGCGCCACAGACATCAGGCCCAGTCGGGGCAGCCAACCCAACCCATCCTGCTTGGCGCGGTCTCGCCACAGCCGCAGACCGATCACGATCGCAGCCATCGTGAACGCATGCACGGTCGCCCACTCGGCCCATCCATCTTCCTGCATCCAACTCTCGAACGTCTCCGGTCGGGAAAGGGCCACGCCCGCCAACACGCAGACCGAAACATCGAGAGGAACGAGGGTGCCGAGCAGCGGTCGGCGACGTCGTCCTTCGAGGTGGACGAAGAACAACCCCGTGACCGTGGCCAATGCCAGAATCGTGAGGATCGCGGAGCGCATCGCGCGAGTGTAGGGCCCAGCCCGTCTCGATTGCCTCGAGGCCGCGGCCCACTGCGCGAAATCGCCCACGCGAAATCCAGGTGACATCAAAAAAGTCACCCAGGCGCAGGACATGTAGGCAGATCAGCGATAACCTCCTCGAGAGTCGAACGCAGGTCGGGAACCGGCGGGATTGAACTCTGGGATTGGGGCAACAACATGACGCGCAGCGGCAACGACAACTCAATGATTCGGATCGGTTGGACAACAGCGTCTCTGCTGACGGTGATGCTCGGTACAGGCTGCGCGACCTCTGAAGAGCCCGACCTGGGCGGTACGGGGACCGAAACCGGCTCCGCGACCAAGGGCGACGACCCCGAGGATCCCAGCGACGGCGAGAGCTCCACCGGCGGTGCGAGCGACTCCGATGAGACGGCCGCCGACGCATCGACCGGCGACGACTCCGAGGGTGGCGAGTCCACCGGCGAGCCCGAAGGCAACAGCGACATCGACGACTACATCATCTCGCTCGGCACGCTGGAGACTCCCGCCGCGGACGTCGATGAGGGTGTCGCCAGCGCACCGTTCGAGGACGGCGACTACGCGTGCACCACCACGAACCTGCTCGAAACCAAGCAGTTCGACAAGATCGTCGCCTTCGCCGCCAACTCCGGAACCCTGTACCCCGGAGCCACCATCGGCGGCACCACACTCTCGGACGGCACGCTCACTCCCAAGGTGTTCGACCGAGCCCCCCTGACGTTCTCAGCTTCGCTCGAAGGCGTGCTCGACGGTGACGTCTCCGCCACGATGGAGAGCCCCACGCTCAGCGAGTTCCGCGAAGCGATGGCGGGCATCCTCGACGCCAACATCATCGGCAACACCCCCGCCAACATCGCCTACGAGATGAGCGAGGTTCACAGCTCCGAGCAGCTCAGCCTCGCCCTCGGCCTCGATGTCTCCTGGATGAGCGGCGACGTCTCTGCCAGCATGGAGTTCGACACCCAGGAGCGAAACAGCCGCTACCTCGTCAACTTCACCCAGGCCTACTACACCGTCGACATCGACGCGCCCGCGCGACCCAGCGACTTCCTCGACCCCTCCGTCACCCTCGAGGACGTGCAGCAAACCCTGCAAGACGAGCCTCCCGCCTACGTCTCTTCGGTGACCTACGGCCGCATCGTCTACTTCGCCGTCACCTCCAACTTCTCCAGTGAGGAGCTCAAGGCCGCGCTCGACTTCGGCTTCTCCACCGGAGCCGTTGACGTCGACGGCAGCGTCTCCCTGACCCACTCCGAGGTCCTGTCCGAGTCGCACATCACCGCCTTCATCCTCGGTGGAGACGGCAACGTCGCAGTCCAGGCCATCCAGGGCGCCGAGGGCATCGCCGAGTTCCTTCAGAGCGGGGGCACCTATACCCCCGAGTCGCCCGGTGCACCCATCGCTTACAAGATGGCCTACCTCGCCGACAACAGCCCCGCCGGTTTCTCGCTCACCACCGACTACGAAGTCCGCGAGTGCACCCGCGTCACGCAGAACGTCCAGCTCACCCTGCGAAACATCTACGTCGTCAACGACGGCGGCGACACTGGCGATGACCTCGAGATCTACGGCTGGATTCGCGGCTGGGACGAGCAGTCCAACCCTTACCCGCTCATGGAGCGCGATGACGACGAGTACGTCACCATCGGCATGAGCCAACAATGGCCTCAGACCGGTACCATCGAGACGCAGATCATCCCCGTGGTCCCGCAGCCGGACCACAGCTTCACGATTTCGATCAACCTTCGTGAGTCCGATGGGTTCCTCAACGGCGACGACAACCTTGGGGACCACGACGTTGTGATCGACTACGAGGATGGTTGGCGGGATGACGACTTTGTGTACAACCTCGCGGATGGGGATCAGCAGGTCGAGGTTCGGATGGCGTTTACTCCGGTGCCGTAGCGGCTTGTTGGTCCGACGCTGACGAAGGACGCCCGGCTCAGTGTGAGTCGGGCGTTTTTTGCGTCTTCGCTCGCGCGTAGGACTCGCTGTGGGAGTCTTCGGTGCGGGGCTGCGCGCTTTTCGGAGAAAAATGGTGGCCGCCATGCGCCCCTGGGCGGCGAGCCCCCGTCTGGGAGGCGCAATGTTCAAACCAGCGCTGCTCTTGACCCTCGTTGTTGCCCTCGTCGCCTGTGACGCCGGTGCCCCAGATCGCGAATCCGACGGGGCCGACGAGTCCTTCCTGGGCGGACCGGAGGCCGACGGGGCACTGATCGCCGAAGGGACTCCGGAGGCGACCGGCGTCTTGGCCGTCGTGAACGAAGCCTCCCACGCAGTATTGGATGATGACGTGGGTTTGGACGTGCGGGCCGCGTCGAACATCGTGGACCACCGCGAGACCCCGGATCCGTTCGATGATCTCGCCGAGCTCGACGCGATCCCCTACGTGGGCCCGGTGGCACTCCGGCGGTTGTTGGCCTATGCGGAAGCCAACGGCCATATCCCCGACCCGGAACCCGATGCCGATGACTTGTCGGAGGGGAGTGACTTGGCCCTCGCCGTTCTCGACCTCGTCAACACCGCCGATTTTGAGACGCTGGACGACGACGTTGCGTTGGACCGGCGAGCAGCGACAAACATCATCGAGCATCGCGAAGGACCCAACCCTGACTCATCCGCCGACGATGACCCGATCGAAACCATCGCCGAACTCGATGGAATCGGTCACGTCGGAGCCGTGGCCCTGGCGAAGCTCGTGGCCTACGCGCAGGATCACGGATACGTAAACCCCCAGCTGGAAGCGGGCGACTATCAGCTGTGGGGGTGTGGGTTCGGCTACGACGAGGGCCGGACGACCCGTCTTCGCTCCGCCGCGGGCCGGCTGTTCGTGATGGAATCAGGCGATGCCTTCCCAGTCGCAGAGGACGGCACGTTCAACGTTGTAACCGCGGATGACTGTGGGGCGGACCAAACTGTGTCGGGGTCGGTCGTCGTTGCTCGAGACAGTGTTGAACTCGAGTTCCACAGGAGGACGACCTACTACTCGTGTTCGGGGACGCACCGCACTCAGCAGCGCAACACGACCGTCCAAAGCGCCTACAGCATGTTCGACCGTGCGAGCGAGACGTCAGCACCGTGTAGTGTCACCTCGCGAGAGGTCCACCTAGGGGGCACGGTAGAACACTTGGGAGAGACCACCGACTACGATGAGTGGGTGCTCCTCAAGACGTTCCGGGACCAGCGCGCGATCACGTGGAAGCTGGGACAGCCCACCCTGCAGTGGTACGAGGATGTCCCTGTCGACGAGGCCGGAAACTTCGACACCTACTTCTACAGCAGTCCCGACCAGATTCACTACTTCAACGGCACGGTGGATGATGGCCTGATCGAACTCGACTACGGTACGGGAAACTACACGACCAACACGTGGATCCGCTGGGATATGACCGGATTCTACAACTCAAGCTGGTTCTAGCCGTGGAACTGCATGGGACGTTCACTCTGTAGAGGGCTGGGTCTGTGCCTCGTCCAGATATCGGGCGAGGCTAACCTCGACCTGGCTGCGAACCATCCGCAACACGCTCGCGAGCGCCTCGGCTTGTGGAGCGTCGCCGCAGACTCGCCGACCGGTCCCTTCGATGAGCTGGGTTCGACACTGCGCCAGGCGACGCTTGATCGTGGCCACGTGGACACCGTGCAGGTTTGCCATCTCGGCGAGGGTCAGGCCGAAGATGTGTTTCTGCCGCAACAGGTTGCGCGAGCCTGCGTCGAGCTCGGCCACGGCCTCGGCGAATGCCGACCTGAATCTTCCTCGATACGACGCCTTGAGATAGCTGAGCTCGGGGGTCTGCGAAGCGGCACCCAACTCCTCCCATTGCAGCTCCATGGGATCGACCGCCTCACCCACGGGTTTGCGAGAGCGCAACAAGTCGGCTCGCGTACGGATGGCGACCACGCGAATCCAACTCGCCAGTCGACCTTCACCGCGGTAGCGCTCGAGCTTGGGGCGACGGTCGCCGTCGGCGACCAGCAGACGCATCCAGACGACCTGCTCGATGTCGTCCAAGGCGATGTGGGCGGGCGCTTGATGGCTCAGCGCGGTGGCGACGACGCTGGCGTACTCGCGACGCAAGTGCCTGGTTGCCCCAGCATCTCCGGCTGCGCTTGCCCGGGCCAGGTACAGTTCTTCGAGTTGAAGTTCGGCGAGTCTCGATGCGAGCTCGTGCGGGGGGGTCTCTCGCAACAGGGCTCCGAGATCGCCAGCGAAGTCGGCCAGAGCGTAGCTGGACTGTGGCCATCGAAGTCGGGTCCGGCCGACCAACTCGTCTAGGGAGTCACGCACGATGGAGAACGCATTCGCATCGCCAAAACCTCGAGCGAAACTCTGCGTGGGGGTGGACTCCGAGTTCATGCCTGCGCTCCTTCGAAAGCTTCGGCCCGACCCGCGGAGCCTGCGATCACACCTTCGACTATACTCTTCTCGCCGTTGTTGGAGAGATCCATGATGCCCCCGGATGCTTCGGATGTTCCGCGATGGGCGGAAGGCTGCCCCGAAGATGACATCTTCGTCCGGGTTGTCGAGGCGACTCTGTCGCCTGAAGACGCGCGGGCGCTCGAACTCCACCTGGACCGCTGCCCCGACTGTGCGCGGGTCATGGCAGAGCTCGCCCTGGACAAAATGTCCTCGAAGGACACGATCGGTCCAGAGGATTCGCAGGGGGACAACTTCCGTCTTATCGCGGGGCAGCAGGTCGGGCGGTACACGATCCTCGAACGACTGGGCGAGGGCGGAATGGGCGTGGTGTACAGCGCCTACGATTCACGACTGGATCGGCGGGTTGCGCTCAAGTTCATGCTGGGCTCGGGAACACCGCGGGAGCGGGAACGCTTGAGGGTGGAGGCTCGGGCCTTGGCTCAGTTGACGCACCCCAACGTGCTCACGGTCCACGACATCGCCGAGTACGAAGGCGAACTCTTCATCGCCGCGCAGTATGTCGAAGGGGCGACGGTCGACCGCTGGCTCGCACAGACGCGCCGCAGCCAGGACGAGATCCTCGATGTGTTCATCCAGGCGGGCGGAGGCCTGGCAGCGGCTCACGCTCGCGACCTTGTCCACCGCGATGTGAAGCCCTCCAACCTTCTGGTCGGGGCAGGCGACCGAGTGTTCGTGGCCGATTTTGGGCTCGCGCTGTCCGTGGGGCGTTCGACGGTGGCAAGTTCTCCAGGCAAAGGACCGCGGGGCACGAGCCGCGCCGGAACGCCCAGTTACATGGCCCCCGAGCAGCTCCGCGGTGAGAGCGTGGACGCCCGGGCGGACCAGTATTCGTTCTGTGTAGCGCTGTACGAGGCATTGCTGGGGGAGCAACCTTTTGCGCTGGACGGACCTTGGTTGGTCTGCTCGTCGTTGATCGACACGGTCGTGGGGGGCGGCGGAGCGAGTTCAGTATGCGCCGAGCCGCACGGCACCGTCCGGCCCCGGGACATACGCGGTCATGCCGTCATCGCGGTCAACGTCCAGGTGGAGCACGGCAACCCTCTGGCCAAGATTGTCGGCCATCCACTCGCTGAGTTCGTCCGCGGTTTGCACGAAGTCGATCTCATCAGTTGTGAGTTCGATGTTGGCCGGGTCGAGGTTGACGATGTCCAGGACGGCATCGCTGTCCCACTCCGCATGCAGCCGGGACAACTCGACTATGGCGAGCGACCGCAGTGCGGGTCCTGCCTGGCCGACCAGCGTGTTGCGACCAATCGGGAATAGCGACAGCGAATCCATCGGAGCAGCGAACTTCCTGGCCGCCGCGAACTCATCCCGGCCTCTTACGAGGAAATAGCTCTTGGACCCCGCGGCGTTTGCATATCGAAGGAGCATGACGAGCGGATCTCCGTCGGACAGCGCATGTTCAGCAAACGCCTCGAACGGAGCGCCCTCTGTCGATGGAGGCGAATTGTCCGGGGGCACTGGACGAGTGTAGCTCGCTCGCCTTCTCGTCGACGAACCGCGTGTTCCGGTTGGGCGTGGTCAGCGGCTCACATGAGGGGTCGTCGAGGCGCTGTGGGGACTCGACGCAAAGCACTGGTCGTCGTCGATCCACATCGAGACGCGCTCGATCGTCTTGTTGCTGACAATCTCCGGCGGGGGCTGGGCCTGGGCTGCGCTGCGGGTTGAGACCGCGGCGTGGGAGCACGGTATGGGCGCGTCCACTGACCTCGAGCTACCCTCGGACGCATGTCACTCTCCCGCCGAGCAATCGCGAGCATCCTTGTGACCGGCTGTCTGGTCGCCGGCGGCTGCAGTACCAAAGACAGCGGGGGTCCCAGCGACACCGGCAACGGGTCGTCCGCCGATGGTGACTCGGGTGGAACTGCCCCGATTCGGTGGACACTTTTCAGGCAGCCACTGTGGTCTGCTCTGGTGTTGAGTTGACGGCCTCGAACTCGGCAGGGGTCGCGTAGCCGATGGACGAGTGCATGCGTTGGTTGTTG
>Ga0316204_10003367_pt1 | contig 32259 bp, 27 predicted proteins | sample 6monrhotite_MG_2_FD_205661 | JGI IMG/M metagenome (GOLD analysis project Ga0316204, IMG submission 205661) | Microbial mat bacterial communities from mineral coupon in-situ incubated in ocean water Damariscotta River, Maine, United States -... | ecosystem: Environmental > Aquatic > Marine >... | reverse complement strand
GCGACGGTGGAGACGTGGCCGAGTGGTCGAAGGCGCTCCCCTGCTAAGGGAGTAGGCCCGGAAGGGTCTCGAGGGTTCGAATCCCTTCGTCTCCGCCAGAAACCCAAAGGGTCAAGGCATTTAACTATCTGTAATCGTTATAATAAAGGTGATAATAGGCGCTTTCGCTTTAGCGATGTGTCATTTTCACTATACATAATGCTATACAATTTGATATACATCGACAGCCACATACGGGGCCGGACATGATCAAACTACGTGGAAAATCCTACCAGCTTTATAAGCGCGTTCCGAAGCGCTACGCAGCGATTGAACATCGCACTTTCGTCTGGCTTTCACTGCACACCGATTCAAAGTCCATTGCAGAAAGCAAGGCGGACGGTGCATGGGCGCAAATGGTCGCAGCTTGGGAAGCGCGCTTAGCGGGCGATCAGACGGATGCCGTTAAACGTTTCGATGCGGCGCGCGAATTGGCCGCAGTGCGTGGTTTCAGATATATGGACGCCGCAACGGTTGCACAGCAGCCGCTTAAGGATGTGATACGCAGGGTTCAGGCAGTGCCAAGTAAAAATGGCATACCTGACCGCTTGGAAGCAGCAGCTGTCTTGGGTGGCGCATCCAGTGAAGGCATTAAGGTCAGCACCGCCCTCGATCTCTATTGGGCACTTGCTGCGGACAAGACCCTCGGTAAATCTGAAGACCAGTTACGGCGCTGGAGAAACCCAAGGATCAAAGCGGTAAAGAACTTCATTGCTGTTGTCGGCGACAAGCCTATGGACGCAATCACTGGAGACGACATGCTGGATTTCCGTAGCTGGTGGTTGGATCGGATTACCGCCGGTGAGGTCAGCACGAACGCCGCCAACAAAGACCTTATCCACCTTGGCGATGTCCTTAAGACAGTAAACAAGATGAAGCGGCTGGGGTTGGTGCTGCCCTTGTCGGACCTTTCGTTCAAAGAAGGCGAAGCTGGAAAACGCCCGCCTTTCTCGGTCAAATTCATCACAGAAAAACTCCTGGCGCCAGGCGCTCTCGACGGTCTCAATCCGGAAGCTAGAGGCATCCTGCTCACGATGATCAATACCGGAGCCCGACCATCAGAGCTGGCTGGGCTTACGTCTAAATGTATCAGGCTGGATCACGACGTGCCACACATCTCGATCGAGCCCGTAGAGCGGCAACTCAAGAGCGCCAATGCGCGGCGGGTCATTGCATTGGCCGGCGTGTCCCTCGATGCTCTAAGTGGCTTCCCAGACGGCTTCCCCCGTTATCGCAAGTCATCGGCCAGTCTTTCTGCAGCCGTGAATAAATTCTTACGTGCAAATGGCCTGGTCGAGTCGCCCGACCACACGCTTTACAGTTTGCGCCATTCGTTTGAGGACAGGTTGCTGGCAGCTGGTGTTGACGAACGGATCAGGCGTGACCTGTTGGGCCACGCCCTGAACCGCGAACGATATGGAGCCGGAGCTTCACTGGAGCACTTGCTGGATATTGTGACAAAGGTCGCACTTTAGCCATTCACAACAGCTCTTGCTCGCGCAATCAAATCGGCATCCAGTTCTCGTGCCGCGATCTCATCATTCAACCGTTTGAAAATTGGCAGATACACACGGTCAATCAACACCAACTGCGCAACAGTGTGGTGAGCCTTTCGCAGTTCTTCGATGGTGATGTGATCGGCGGACATTTTGGAACCAGGTTAAGTGCAACTTCTAAGGTTATAACAAGAATTTCACGGCTTGCTTCACAACGCGCGCGCCGCAATATCGCAGTCCGATTCAACTAGAACATAAAGTGAACATCGTTCTATATGGGGTCATGCCCTATCAGCCTGTCATCCTTGGCCTCAAGTTCAACATCCGCATAGTCGATCTGACTGCACGGGATGTCATGATCGTCACTTGCCCGGCCTGCCATTGGACGGCGAGTGTGGCACCGCACGTGCTGCATGCGCGCTACCACGAAATGCGCAAACTGATCGACATTGAAGCCGATATGAAATGCAAGCGATGCGGCGCCAAAGGCGTGCTATACTGGCGTATTGAGAGAGCTATGGGGCCAAAGTTTCCGAGGTCGGCGTAGGGGAAACCCGCCGGTGCTGGTCCGGCGGGCTTGTTCTATCTGGTGGTGCATCAGGCGGCTTCGCTCATATCCAAAACGTCCAGCACTTCGATGATAGCATCTTCGCCGATATAGTCAGGATGGATGACAATTTCGGATTCTTTGCGCTGGCCGATATAGGCAAGCACCGCACCCTTTGAAATTGTCAAGGTCGCAACCTTCGGTTTACCAGTATACCGGCGGGCAAACCATTCAGCCATTTTTCGATCCAGTGTCCATGACCAACCGAATTCAGCACCTTCTAAGCTGAAACCCCGATAGATGGTCAAAAGTTCGGGCATGGCGTTAAACTTCTTGCGATTGGCGGCACCCATCACACCTTTTTGGCCACCTTCACATTCGCCAACCGCTCCCCATATTTCATTCCAGATATCAGAATCCCGGCTGATACTCTCAACACTTCGCCAGACCACACAAATTGCAGGATAGAGGGCTTCAACCCCATATTCAGATATGAGCGTTGAAAGGTATTCGGCCCGATAGGCTAAATCGACAAAATCAAGGGCATTCTCGAATTCACCTTTGGCGCAATAGTCGTGAAACAGGCTCTTTTGCTCTGCCACCATGTCCACAATTGTTTCCGGTGTCCATTTTAGCTGGATGATATAGGTCGGCAAACCCATCACACGGCAAAAAGGGTGCGCCAGTGATTTTCCAAATATGGGCAACGTAATGACGTATTCGCTGATTTCATCCGGCAGTGCTGCCAGAAATTTGTTCAATATCTTATCGACCTGCTTGTTTGTGAGTGGCTTTGGCATTTGCTTTTCCCATGAGTTTTGGCGCGGCGGTGCCACGTTTGTTTGTTGCTAAGACGAAAAAAGCCCCAGCCGGATCAGGCTGGGACTTGGTTTTCGTATACCATAATTTCGGGCAAAAAAATACAGCTAAATTAGGGTATCTTGCCGGCTGGTGTTTATTTCACCGCTTCATTGCCAGCCAAGCAAGAGGCTGGCCACACGCCGCCAATCTCGCCAAGCGCGGTCACCTGCGTTAGTGGACCACTAATTGATGACAACTCAAACTTGGAGCTCCGCAAGAGCGGGATAGAGATGTGAATGATCGCCGTCATTATTCTCCATGCCAGGTTTCGTCAGGGTGCCATTATCCGGTCGAATATAACTGTCGATCCGCCGTTCAGGCACTTCGCACCATCTCAGATTGAAGGCGGCATTCTTTGGAAAGAAATACATGCTGCTATACGGCAGATTGTCATGGACCCACCATGCGAGCTCCTTCCAACTGACACCGTTTTCATAGAGCTGGATGAACGACGGAACGACAAGACAGACGGTAGCCCCAAGATTCCCGTCGCTGTCACGTTCGTCCCAGATGTGATGGCCGTAGTTCTTCTCGTTGGACGCACAGGTATAACCGCTTTTCTTTGCCTGTTGTTGCGCATTCCCAAAGCCATTCACTTCCTTGGAACGATAAGCAGATCTGATCGCAAGGCGGCCAAAGCGGTCCTGCAGCGGCTCTAGGAGATTTTCGCAAATACTCTTACCGGCCTCAATCGCGAGATCCGGATTGTCCGGGATGTTGGAAAGGCCGTGCAGATGCCCAATCTCACTGTAGAGGAAGTCACGCATGAAAAACGTCTTGGACAGACGCACCCGTCCCAATTCGTCTAGGCCCACTACAGAGCTCGGCTTTTTCATCTTTTTGCCTTCCGATGGATGTGCATAGAGGTCTTGTGTCAGACAATAAGCACACTTGAGCGAGGATGTGCATTGAACGCCAGTTTTTATGACATGTCGGTTCAATTGCGAATAGATCTTTTGTGCCGGAATCGGCCCTTAGCGGCCATTCACCCGACTTAACCGTTGCTGCGGAGAAACCCGCGAGACCAGACTTTCGCTGCAAGGGCGAATAAGGGGAAATCCATGGAGGTCAGTAACGCGGACGAAGTGAGCGCTCCATGTGCCGGAGTTTTAGCTTATAGCAACCGGCAAGACGTGCGTAAGGCGTTGTCACGTGCCTTTGTCTAGTCCGCCTCGGAACTTGTCGACAAAGATGTTTAGGAGTGGGTGAGGGACCTTACCTTCGGGAATATCCTTTGACGGTGTCAGCTTGTCGGCAGGGTTGAAGGCGAGCTGTTCAAGAACCAATGCAGCAATTTCACTTTCGTAACCTGTGGCCTGTTTTCTGAACCCTTCGACGGAGACGGCCATTGAATATTTGTAGGCGTAGTGTTCTCGCAGTCTGAAAAGCGATGAGTGACGTATCGCTGCGAACGATACGAGCCACGCCGCTGGAAGAAGAATGATAAACCGAGCTAAGACCTGCCCCAAGTATTGCCAACCACTAATCTCGGTCTGAGTGTCGAATGCTGGCACAGCGCTTGCGATTTCAGGATAGAGAGTCTGTAGAAAAGGAGCCAGAATTGGAAGGAATACATAGAGCATCAACGGTATCGCAGAAATGAAAAGAAAGGTAATGCCCACGTAGAAGCTGACACGTGCCCACAGTAGCTGCCAGCCCAGTTTACGGTGCGCTTCTGAGAAACTACTCGCTAGTCCGGCGACCGTCGCGCCTTTGAGCATACTCTCGCTGTCAGCAATAAGGCTGTCTACGGAATCCTTTTGTCCATCAAAGTTCGCAAAGAGTTTTTCCTGCTTTTCCATACCTGTCTTAAGGTCTTTATGTCGGGCTTCAAGTTGTCGATCAAAAGACTTGAATTTCTCCCGATACTCTTCCACTTCATCTTCCAGCAAAGAAGCTTCGGAGTGAGCAGTCTCAATGGCGGTTTTCTTGTCGGTGGAATCAGCGAGATATTCGCCTATCGTCTTCCGATCCTTGGCGCCCTCATCCCTTGTCCGGCTTGTTTCTTCTGCTGCTTCCTTGGCCTTTTTTGCTTGGGCTTCTGCAGCTGTCACCTGATCCGACGCCGCCGCAACCGCCTTACGAAGACCTGCATTCTCCTCATGCAGTTTGTGGATTTGTTCGCTAGAATCCTCGATCAGAGATGAGAGGGCATTTGCAGCGGCTTGGAAACTGTAGGTGGAACGAGTAGGCCTGAGGACTGTCAAAACTTGGTAGAACGCTTCCAGCAGTGCTTCGGTGCTGTCGGTGAAGTTTTTGAAGTGTCCCCTTAAGTCGTGGTTTTGCCCGTTGGTCGTTTGAAGGTGAAAATTATCATAATTGAACGACCGCATGCCACCGCCACTGTTTATCGTTTGGCGGAACTGATTTCCCAGCGTGTCTAGGTGTTTTTGGGCTTCGTCTATTCTCTGCTTGAGTTGCGTTATTCTGTTGACCGGAAGCATCAGGAAGTGTTTTGAGCTTCCGAATTTATCGGCAATCTCAGCTATGGTGGTGATGCGACTGACGCAATCAGCGTAGGAAATATCCGTTCCATGGATTTCCTTTTTAACATCGAAATTGTTCAACCCATCGGCGCCCGAGCCATTGAAGAACTCAAGTAATTCGATTGCTGTTGAGGCTAAGTCTTTGGCGCCAAGGCCAATCTCATCAATCTTTGTTTTACGCATTACCGCTCCGCTCGTTTTGGAAGACTATACATCTTGAAATTGTGTATGCTAGCGCAGTTTCAGCCGCTCTGAAAAGTCTCGTTCCAATAGACCAGAGGCAAGCGATGCTTTGGCAGTCAACCCGAACCGGTTGATCGGGGCGCGTCAGTTGCCAATTGCCGCTTATGCGAGCCTGACATAGCCCGTTCTCACCGCAGCGAATGGCGGATCTGCGCCCAGGCTGTCGATTGGCAGCAGCAAGTCTCACAACAGCTTGCTCCAGCAGCCACCCAGAACCCAAGCTCAACCCATAATGATCTTGCTAAAATACTGTTGAGAACAACGTCATCATCAGGAGAAACAAGATCATGGCACGTAAACCCGGTCCACACGCTACCTCGGATCTCGCAATCTACCTCGACCGTCGCATTCTGGAGTTACGGCACAAGAAGAACCAGCGCGACATCGCCATAGCGGCGGGGTTCACTAATCCCAATATGCTGTCCATGCTCAAGAATGGCGACACAAAGCTGGCAATCGATCGCACTGCATCACTTGCCGCTGCATTAGAGATCGACCCCAAATACCTGCTCAGACTGGCACTGGCGCAGGATGGCAACGAGACGATGGCTCGTGTCTATGATGAGGTCATCGGCGCCGTCGTTTCGCAAAATGAAGTCGGATGGCTGGAGGTGCTGCGAGAGGCATCGGGCAACAGTGATCCGGCAATGACATCTCGGGCGCGCTCTGCCATGCGCGCGATCTTCGGGAAATAGGTGGTTCACATGGACAAGAACAATTCGGATACCCCGACAAAGCTCACACCGAATGAAGTAGCGTGGATTTCCTTCTTACGGGAGCTCACCAACGACCGAGTTCCCAGACCTACCTTGCATGCAGTGCAGGCCCTCCGGCTGGGTCTGACTGGCCAGAAGATCAGGTTGTGCGAAGAGGGCTGCTCAGACAATTCACCCTCGTTGAGGTCCGCCAAATCGGTGTCTCCCGGTCGATGATCTGTAGATGCATATCCGGGAGCATCTGCTCTAAAACAGGTTGCCAAGTTGTTGCATTTTGGTTGCCTAAACCCCGTTTCGGCCCAAAAACGTAAACAACTTGTCAAGAACTTTGGCAAAAACGTAAACAACTTGGGCCGAAACGTAAACAACTTGGAAAACCCACATGTAATGAAATCAATGGGTTAGGCAAAAAACGTGACGCTCAGGCTGAAACGACGTTTTTCCGAGCCCTTTTGGCAACCAAATCGGAGAAAAAGACCGAACTCTTGGCACCAGAACCAGACCTGAAAAGCCTGAACTCTGAACCGAACTCAGGCTTTTCCACTCAACAGATCACGCAAAAAACCTCATCAGACCGGAACAGTGAGAAACCTAACAAAACAAGGGATAAATGACATGCACAAAAAAGCCGTCTCTCTTCTCTTAATATATATTAAAGGTATCTCTTCAAAGAGAAGAGAGACGGATCAGAAAACACACCAAAAGTCCTCATCCGGCCAGACAAAGAAACTGCGCAGATACACCACAGGAACAAGCGCACAGCACGTAGACGCACCGGCTCGCAAAGAAGCTCACCAGACTCATTGGGCAAATTCAGCTACATCGACTTAGCTATGCAGCTACAAAGCTGCCAGACACGTCTCCCAGTGCGCCTGGCGACATGTTAACGCGAAGCACACCGAGATCACGAGAACTGACCGACGAAGCACACGGACTCCTGACATGATCCGACATATGCACTGGGCGCAACGAGGCAATCTCGGCACTGACGCCACAGAAGTCCGGCCGACGGATGGCGGATAGTGCGAAGGGTCGCAAAACAGCTCATAGGCGCGCATCACGCATTTAAGCATTCGTGGCTTGCTAGGTATCATGGACGCTGCGTGGTGACGCTCTCAGCGAGTCTGAGTGATATGTTAACGCCTGGAGACACCCGAGTGATGCGCTGGCTCGATCAGACGATACTCGGCATGATGGTTGATAGGTCTTGGGGCGCATATCTGATACTGGATCTAGGGGGCACAAAGCTGGAATTGTCCGACGAAACCTTTCACTTTCTTTCGAAGTTTCTTTCCAAGCCCACCGCAATGCACAGAGCCCCGCGGATAACAGGGGCCATGCAAGATCGGGTCTCGCGATCTATCTTGTGCGATACGACCGCTTCGGTTGCCACCTCATGCTTTGTGAGCCTTCCCCGCATGTAATTTTGCGTCATCGTTCGAAACCAAGGCGCCAAGCCCCGGCATTAATCGCCACAATAGGTTAACTTCCCTCTCTTGCCTTCGGCTAGCGCTAGCCAATCAACGTGGCCATATTCTCTTTGCATCTGCAAACATCTGCCCGGCCCTCTCATCGATGGCTGCCTCGGACCAAACGTCACTGTGATGATCCAACAATTTTCGGTTTATCATTAGCATGGTGTTGGCATGCAGGCCGGAGCGCTTACCGGGTTTATCGTCCTCAAGGTCGAGCCAGGGCCCATTCGACAGGCTTGGGTTCAGTTTTTTGCTCACTAAGGTGAGGTTGCCGATCCCTTGGATTTTGATTTTTCGGTCTTCTGCAGAAAGGTTCTCTGGAAGCGGCCAATACGTTTCCCAAGATTGCGGCATGATGTGCTCGATCTGGAGCTGCGACCAATCGAAAGACATAAGTGGTTCAGATTTACCGTTTCTGCTCTGGTATCTGTGCTCAAGAGCCTGAAGGATCATTAGAACACGGTCGCGCTTAAAGTAACCGTAGAATCTACGACTGGTCCAATTATGCATAAACGCTTCATCGGATGGCCATTCATCGGAACCGGTGAGCGACGTCAAAAATTCGCGAAGGTTCTCACTTGCAGACCGCTCGTTTTGTGCCCTGATCGTCTTCAGAAGCGTGAGGGCAAAGGTTCCGTAGCTTCTGGTCTGAGCGCCACAGATTAGGCGGCGAACAAGGTAGCTTTCAAGAATCTCGCCAAATTCGTCAGCGTCATTTGCATCAGTCTCCGCTATAGCCATCACCTCAAGAAGCAGCGGGTGGAAAACAACAATATTGAGACGCTTCATCCTTTCCAGGAACAGTTCGAAACGCCCGTTTCCTGTTGGGCGATCAATTTTCTCAAAGCGAAGCGCATCAGCATGAATCGAGGCCATAAGATCTGAAACCCGAAACTGTTCACTCCGTGCTTGGAGCCCTTCAGCATACCGCAAAAAACGATCGTAAAGATGTTTGGCCGGGATTGGATCACCTGTTTCCTTAGAAAGCCAGTTCTGCAGAAAAGTGTCAACGCGCGCGCGTGCAGCGTGGCCAGTTCCAACTCGTGCCCGCCAATAATCGTGGTCGCGGTCAAAAAGGCGCCAGTATGTCTCATAGAGCGGAGTTGCGTCCACCTTTTGTCGCGAGGCTTCCCATAATAGCCAGTTCTTGATGAGATCCGCTGGGAGAAGCGGCGTGCCATGGGCGTTGAGGGTTTCGAAGATGGCCTGCGGCTCATCCTCCTGATCGAGATCCAGCACAATCAGTCGCATGTAGTTGCGAACTGCTTCTGAAAGTATACGCGCCATTTCGGCGGCTGGGCCTGTTGTTAGAAATTCCTGTGCCGCGTTATGGAAAAAGGTATATGCCTCTGACATACGCCCCGACCCCGTAGACGTTTCTCCACCGGCATTGCCGTCCATTACTGTCTTGAACGGGACGCGATCCTCATTCGTCGGCCAAACTTTGTAGATTTCTTCTTCGTTGGCGTCGTTGGCGGTCAACTTGGCCACCTGACGCCTAGCAAGATCAATCGCTTTTTTGTCTTCTTCTTCGCACGAAGCAAGACTGGATTCGATCGCATGCTCCACGGATTTCAGAAGGATTTGAAGCGTGGTAAGACGCTGCTGACCATCGATGACTTCTCGCTTAGGCAGGCTTCCAGTTGCCGTTGGGCGCTGCTCCAGAACGATGGTCCCAAGAAAATGGCTCGCAACTACCGCGTCACCTTCTCTCAATTTCAGGCGTTGTAAAACTCCGGCCACATCATCCCATAGTGGCTCCCACTGCTCTTCACGGTTCCAAACATATGGCCGCTGAAAGAGGGGCACGGTAAATCGCTGATCTTGGCTGAATACCTGAGAAATTGGAATGTAACTTGGCTGCAATTTGATCTACCTTTAGATTAGTTTTTGGTCCGTAGAATGAGTTGCGATGGCAATATAGGTGCTGAACGATATCTCAAGAATAGTTCTCGAGTGGGTCTTTATCTATCACTCTCTCGTCTAGCGAGCGGTTATAGGTTGCATATAGGTGCATTACGAAGATCAAGCAGCCTCAACCGTATTCAGCCCCTTCACGATTTCGATGATTTGCTTCGCCTGATCCTTGGGGAACACACCCACGATGCCTTGACTGTCAATATCGGTGTAGGGGCTTTCGTAGAAGCTCTTGGGATCGACAAAACCTGTCTCGGTCAGAGCGTCGATGATCCGGTCGAGAAACTCAAGCTGATCAGCCAACAAATGGCGTTCGGCAATGAAGCCGCTGAACGCCACTTTCGCAGCGGCGCGGTCTAGCCCGGTAAGAGAGCGCAGGAAGCGTGCCAGCCCTTCTTCAGCCTTGATCGCATCCAGGTCTTCAGCGACTGCGATCCCCTGTTCCAAGAAGAACCGTTCGAGTTCTTCCAAGTCCTGCGCCGTCAGAGGCTCAGCCTTGCGCAGTTTAATCAGCGTAATGTGATCTCTGTGGTCCTCGATGAAGCGGCGGACTTTCATCTTGAACCGCCCTTTATCGACACCAGAGCCAACGTTCGGCAGGTCGATCCCGGCGCCTTCACCGATCTCGTCTTCGAAATCGGTAATGACGATCTTCCGTTCCATGGGCTTGATCAGGTCTACTAAACCCCGCAAGCGGCGCCGAATGTCTTCGAGGATTTCAACAGTTATATCGATCCAGAAATCGTCTGTTTGCATCTCGAGAATAAGCGGCATCTGTTTGGCCACGAGGGGAACATTCGAAAGCGCCTCCAGTTTAGATGCTACATCTGCCATCCGCTTTTGAAGCGCCGCGAACCCACCATCATTTTTCAGCAGCAGCAACTGTGCGTTCAGCACCAGAAAGTCGAACTGCTTTGCGGGCAATGCGTCGTCCTTAAAGGATGAGGGCAGCCCTGCGACCTCCTCTGTCAAAGCTATCTGTGCATCGAGATCGAGTGTTTTCCACGTATCATCTTGCTGGAACTTCTCGACGGCACGTCGCTTGTTCCGGACCATGAAGTTTTCGAGGTTCATTCCCAAGACCTCTTCATGGAGCCGGTTTTTCACTGACGTGAGAAGTGCGGCGTGTGCATCTTCGTGTTCTTGCAAAGCTCCAATGAGATTAACCCGCGTTGCAAACAAGCGCTCTCCGATAGGCTTCGCAGTGGAGCCATCAATCGTGTCCGGATTTTCGTGAAAGAACTCGAGGTTCTGGCAGAAGTCAAAGATGAGAAACTCTTCCTTGTCCTGCCCCGGTCCAAACAGATCTGGGCAAAGGCGGGTTCCTCGTCCGACCATCTGCCAGAATTTTGTTTTCGAGCGGACAATCTTGAAGAAAACGAGGTTTACAACCTCGGGCACGTCGATGCCTGTATCCAGCATGTCGACGGAAACCGCGATGTGTGGGGCCTTCTCTGCCTCCGAGAAGTCATCAATCAACGATTGGGGATAGGTCACACTATAGTCGATCAAACGGGCAAAATGGCCCTTCAGGTGGGGATAGTTCTCGTCGAAGCGCTCTGTGATGAACTGTGCATGCTTGCTGTTTTTGGCAAAGATGATGGTCTTGCCGAGCCGGTCTCCACCAGCCACCTTGATGCCGTTTCGCATAAGGTGCTCAAGCGCCTTGTCGACGGTATCCTTGTTGAACAGCCACTTGTTGAGATCATTGGCTTCCACGCGGTCAGGAACGGATCCTTCCTCGTCCCATTCAAGTGCGTCCCATTCCTCCTTTTCCTCTTCCGACAGGCTGTCATAGTCGATTCCATCGCGCTGGAACTTGAGGGGCACGGAAATTGATCTTGGCGGAACGAGGTAGCCGTCACTCACTGCATCGTCGAGATCATAGGAATCTGTCGGCACGCCACGCTCAAGCTGGAAAAGCGAGTAGGTGTCCCTATCGATCTCATCACGCGGCGTGGCTGTGAGCCCAACGAGAAAGCTATCGAAATAGTCGAAGATCGCGCGATACTTGCGGTAAACTGAGCGGTGCGCCTCATCGATCACGATCAAGTCAAAGTGCCCGGGCCCAAAACGCTTTTCTCCGCCTTTCGTCTCGTCAATAAGCCCCATCATCGTCGGATAGGTTGAAAGCAGCACCCGTGCGCCGGTGTGGTCGTTCTTAGAGGGATCATGCCGTTCCAAGAGGTTGGCACTGGGTGTTGCCGGCAAATGGGTTTTGAAGGCACCGTGCGCTTGTTTCACCAGTGCAACACGGTCTGCGAGGAAGAGGACACGCTTTACCCAGTTGCCGCGCGTCAGCTGGTCTATCAGAGCGACAACCGTTCGGGTCTTGCCGCTCCCGGTCGCCATCACCAGAAGTGCTTTGCGCTGGCGGTCTTTCTCGAAGGCTTCGCCAATCCGACGGATGGCGCGCTGCTGATAAAAACGGCCGGCGATGGCCTCATCGACAGCAATTGTGTCGAGCGCTTTGCGATTACGCCGTCTCTGGTGCAGCAACTCCAGCTCGTCACGTTTCAGGAAGCCGGATATTTTGCGGGGTGGATACCGCAGGTCGTCCCAGATCCAGTGTTCATAGCCGTTGGTCGTAAAGATCACCGGTCGCTGGCCATACATCTTTTCGAGGCAATCGGCATAAAGCTTCGACTGCTGCTGACCGATGCGGGAATCTTTCCGCGTGCGTTTTGCCTCGACCACACCGAGCGGCTTGCCATCTGATCCCCACAGGACGTAATCTACAAAGCCTTCACCGCTTTGACTGGGCATTCCCTGAACTGGGAACTCTCGATCACGCGGCGCGTCAAGCGGCCAACCTGCTTCGGCTAAAAGCAGGTCAATGAAGGCATCTCGCGTTGCAGCCTCGTCGTAGTCATGCGGGTCTGGAACGGCTGAGTTGGCTTTTCGAGCCTGAGCCACTTCCGCACGCAGGCGAGCCAACTCTTCTTCCAGCGCCTTGCGGCCTTCCTCGGATGTTTTGCGGGCCTCTTCAGCTTCCTCCGCCCGTTTTGTGGCGGCTTTGTAGTCGCCCTCAATCTGCTGGATCTGGGCGACCGTGCTGGCCGAGATGGTGAGAGATTTTTCGAGTTTGCCGATGTCGAAGCTGAGCGCCGGGTCTGGCTTGGCCCCTGTCGCATAGGTTCGGGCGATCCAGTAACAGACATGGAACAGCTCGCGGACCGTCGCGGCGGCATCCTGTGGGCCAAGTGGCTTGCCGCTATCATGGGCCGCCCGGTTTCCCTGTTCCTTGATGTAGCGTGCTTTCGTCACGATCGCAGGGCCGACAAGTGCCTCAAGGCTTGGCTCAGCGATCAGTGCTGCGAGTGTGCGCTCATATGGGTGGCGCAGAGCGGGATCACGGCGGTAGAGCCACTTCAGCGCGGTCTCAAGTGTCAGGCGCGACCAGAAGCACGCGCCGCGCGGATCGGACAGCGCCAGTTTTTCAGCCTTTTCGGCGTGCTGTTTTAATTCGGCGAAATCTGTGGCGAGGAACGAAAACTGGGACATCAAATCAACCTATACGAATACCACTACCTTAATGCGGGAAAATCTTGGCGAAAGGCTTGTTTTGCCTCTTTCCATTTTTCTTTGCCCTCTGGCGACAATACCCATTTGCAATTGACGGTGTTCAGCACGTCGTAACCTGCGTCTTTCAGCCCGTCACACAGCAGCTTCTCCATGGCTCCCACCTGATCGCGAAGCGGTTTGTGGCGTTCCATCAGCACCGCGCGGTCGCTGCCGTCGTGATCCACTTGGGCGTAGATTGGGCCGTGGGCGATGAGGTCGAAACTGGTGCAGTCTTCGGGGGTGACGCCGTGGGCAATCAGGTTGCGGCGCAAGGCGTTTGAATTGGCCGATGTGCCAAGGTGCTGCCCCATCCGCGTAAAAGGCGCGGCGGCGTGGGGGCTGGAGTTGTCGCCCGTTCTGCCAACGTAATGCAGCGCACCGTTTGGGGCGGCGATCCGCCAGACATAAAGCCAGAAGCCCCGTTGCAGCATCGCCCCCGGAAGGGTGAGGCGGTGGAGCGCGGCAGCCATATCAGAGCTCCCTGCGAAAGGCGCGGTGTTGGAGTGAAGCGAAGAGGGTTTCTTGCTTTTGATGCAATCGGCTCGATTTTATCGCTTGCTGTTCAAGTCCATAAATAACTTTTGAAAAGGCTTCTTGTTTCTCGAAGCTGGGAGTTGGAACCGAAACCGCATCAAGTGATTTGGTGTTTAGATTTGGCATCGTCACGCCACTGGCCGCGTTTTCTAATTGTCGACGTCCTGTATCGGTCGACAGAAAAAAAGCTAAGAATTCTGGTGTGGTCTTGGTTCGATCGACGCGAAGCACCATTGACCCAGTCCCGCATATCAATCTCGGATCGTTTTCAGAAATGACTGCACAGCGCCCCATTTCGCCACGTCGGCCCATAATTATATCAAAGGGGCGCAGTATATACCGTCGGAGTTCTTTCAGTTTTTCATTAGAGATTGAGAAATTGGGATCCGGTTGAATTTGCCCCCCGTTGATGTGCATTGGATTGATCAAGCAGGTTCCGCCACTCACATAGTCAGATTTGTGGAGAAGTGACCCAAATGGTCCAATTTGCGTTTCAATTAGAATATCAGAGAGCGCACCTGTTGGCTGATTTCCTTTGACAAACATCTCATGAAAGATCGCCTGTCCGAGGGTGTTGAGTTTGTCGAGGGCGCGGGTGCGGAGGCGGCGGAGCGCGTCCGCCTGATCCAATATCCCCGCAATCTGCTTCTGCTCCTCCAACGTCGGGAGGGGGATCTTTATCGACCGTGCATCGCCGATTGTTATGAATGGTTGGGCTGCGCCACGTCGCGGCCAAAAATCGGGATCAGCGGTTAACCAGTAAAGGAAACGGTTATCAAGATCAGATCGCTCACTCCAAAATCGGATCGTGTTTTTAATTGTGGACCACTTTCCAGATGCGAACCAAGTCTTGCCACAACGCGCACCAATTGCGCTCAAAACAACGCCCTCTCGATCATGGTCGAAGTATGGGAGTTTTCCATCAGCGCCGGTCGCACTGTAGGCGGTAAATCCGTCATCGGTGTAAGACTTTTTTGTAACTGAAGTATCGCCCCAGTTCACATCAGCAACTTCACCAAGTGGAACCACTGGCCAACTCATCACAACATCCCCTCCAACCGATCCAGCCCCTCGGCAATCTCACCCTCCAGCGCGCGCAGCTCTGCGATGATCTCGGCGGGCGATTGGTGTTCGACCTCTTCGTGCTCGATCTCTTTGTAGCGGTTGAGGCTCAAATCCCATGATCCGGTGGCGATGATCTCGGCTGCGGGCACCATAAAGCTTTGCGCGGTGCGGGGGCGGTCTGCCTCACCCTCCAGCGCCTGCCAGCGGCTCAAAATATCGGGCAGGTTGTTCTTGGCGTGCTCGTCCTCGGTCAATGCCACTTCCGGCACGGGGCCCAGCTTGGCGTCGTCCAGCAGCGGCGTGCGTTTGTCATCAAGGCTTTGCCCGTCGGCGGTCATGTCGTAGAACCACACATCCTCTGTGCCGCCCACGCCCGTCTTGGTGAACACCACGATGGCGCAGGACACACCGGCATAGGGGCGGAACACGCCCGAGGGCATTTTGATGATCGCGTCCAGCTTGTGATCCTCGACCAGCATTTTACGGATGTCTTTGTGCGCCTTAGATGACCCGAACAGCACCCCGTCCGGCACAACCACCGCCGCGCGCCCACCAGTGCGCATCAAGCGCAGGAACAGCGCCATGAACAGCAGTTCGGTCTTTTTGGTTTTGACCATCTTCAGCAGGTCTTTGGACGTGGTGTCATAATCCAGTGATCCGGCAAAGGGCGGGTTGGCAAGGATCAGGGAGTATCGGCCTTCATCCGCGCCGTGTTCTTCGGCAAGGCTATCGCGGTAAGACACATCGGGATTGTCCACGCCGTGCAGGGTCATGTTCATCGCGCCGATCCGAAGCATGGTGCTGTCAAAGTCAAAGCCGTGGAACATGCCGTCATGGAAATGTTTGCGCTGGTCTTTGTCGCGCAGCATCTTGGGGTGATGGTCGCGCAGGTATTCGCCCGACTGCACAAGGAAACCGCAGGTGCCCGCAGCTGGATCACAAATGGTGTCTTGCGGGGTGGGGGCCATGAGGTTGACCATCAGGTTGATGATATGGCGCGGCGTGCGGAACTGGCCGTTCTGTCCAGCGCTGGCGATCTTGCCCAGCATGTATTCAAACACGTCGCCCTTGGTATCGCGGTTTTCCATCGGGATCTCATCCAGCATCTGGACGACCTTGGCGAGCAGGTTCGGATTGGAGAAACCCAGCCGCGCGTCTTTCATATGGGTGCCATAGGAAGACCCTTCTTCGCCAAGCTGACGCAGGAAGGGAAAGACATGCTCATCTACGATGCGCATCATCTCGCGGGCTTCGAAGTTCTTAAAGCGCGACCAGCGGAGGTTTTCGTAAGGCTCGCCTTTGTCATCGGAGCCTTCAGGGAAAATCCGGCGCTCCATCTCGATCCCGAGCATCTCGGCCTTATTTTCTTCGTTCGTCTGCAACTCATCAAGCCGCTTGATGAAGAGGAGGAAGGTCAGCTGTTCGATGACAGAAAGCGGGTTTGATACACCGCCGGACCAAAACGCATTCCAAATCTGGTCAATCTGAGTTCGGATTGTGCCTGTCAGCATCCTGCTTCGCCCCTTTAGGTTGTTTCAGGAGACGCTACTGATCCAAGCATTGGTGAGCAATGGTTTGATGTCAGAAATCTGATGTTTGGGACATATGCCCCGTAAGCTCACATCGGTCCTGCACGGCGTCATCGAGGACAGGCTCACACCGGACTCATGGTGAAGAAGTTTAAACATGATAAGGATATGAGGAAGTAGTCACTAGATACAGATAATTACCAGTTAATGAAGGATCTGCAGAGATGACTTTCCCCCCCGACCAGACAACGTGATGAAAAAGCCAAGACTTGGGTCTTGGCGCACATGGTCTGGTCGAGGGGAATACAATGATCTGCATCGAAGTGGTGAACCGGACCTTGGTATTGTCATTACCAAACTAGGCGGCGTCCATTACCTAGCAATATCCGGCGATTCCAGACCTTTCGGTCAACGCGGTTGTAACCCGAAGGTTACGCAACATGAGAGGCTTTCCTTCAACCTAGCTCACGTTCAGCGGTTGAGACGATTACCTCAGAGCCGCTGTCTTTTTGGGTGTTATTCAGCCATGCAGCTCGGGAGCAACCGATTTGGGCGTCCGGACATTTTCTATCCGGGGAGCGATCCAAAGCGATCTAACCTGCGACCTATGGCTGGTCGTCTCTCCGCGCCGTCTCGTTTTCGGTTTTCTGGAGGTTCTTCATCTAGGCCATAACATACGTCGCGACGTTGACAGTGTCGCATTTGCCTGTCTGACCTCATTGAAAGTAGATGGTCGACTTGGACTGGCGGGTGTGTTTGGCTGATGCTTAGTGCTTAGTTGCTTGATGTGTTCTAACTACCACACTTCAGATCTGCTGGAAAGCGAAAGTAAGTTTTTGAGGCAGAATTTCGAAGTCGGGACTCCATCCGATAATTATCTCAGAAACTCTGTTTTTGAGCACGAGTAACGTGACCACCTTATCCTTGTCGCCTCAAGGCAAGTCCTGCTGGATCAGCTCTCCATTTTCAACTGACCCGGTTGAAATTCAGAGGCCAACCGATTTCGTAGGCGGCTATGCCCTCGGACCTGGACAAAGTTCGAACAGATGACGGAATTCTCTCTGCCACGACAACGCCATCGAGCCGACCTTGCGCAAACTTGTCTTGCCTCCCAAGGGCCAGCAGGTAATCAGCTACCTGCATGACAGCCTCAGGCTTCGCCTCAGCGCGCTTCAACTCAATTACAAGCCAGTCTCCTGTCAAACGGTCCCGCGCCAGGATATCTATCCGACGCGAGGTGAGGCCACCATCCACCGGGAACTCGTCTTGCACAACGTCATAACGGGCGCCCCAAGGCGTTTGATCCCAGTTAGTTAGAATCTCTCGTTGAATAACATATTCCGTGCTGAACCCGGCGCCGGCATGAACCGCCCGGTTATGGACGAGAACAGAGTGATCGAAGCTCGACAGAGCCTTCAAGGTTGGGATCACCTGCGCTCGCTCAACAACGAGATGCCCCGATGACTTGTTACGTCCCTCAAAGGTGAAGGGAATGGCCTCCGCGACAAACTGTTCGTGATACTTTCCATTGAATACGGCATGTCCGTAGTCCCCTCCTCCCGCTCTGAAAGTGTCTATTGCCAGAGACCACTGCATAGACGGCCCCTGTGAAAACGCGAGGTAGACGACTCCTCTCGTGTTCGGCCAGCGCGAATTGCGACGCGGATGATCATCGCGGATCATGCAGTCTAAGCCGCATGAAAGTGCTGTCTCAATCAGTTGATCCACTGGCGGCGTGAGACACCAGTTACGTGCAACATAAGCCTCACCTCGCTGTTGAACGAGCAAGCCACCATCGACATCCTCCACGACGATACCATTCGAATATGCCTGATGTGCCATACCTTGACCTTACAGTTTCCGCCCAAATCCACCTAAAGTTGACGAGATTCACCAATAAAAGCATAAGGATATGATCTTGCTTTGCCAATTGGCCATGAAGCCTGTCAGTATCGTCGCTTACCAGCGCAGTTGGAACAGGCCCATGTCCGAATGCGCCGAAAGTGACGTTTTGATCCGGAAGCTGCAGATATCATTAAGCTGTCTTTGGCAAAACATGGATATGTTCACCTAATGCGCCTGAATACGCCGGAGGAATGGCTGCACGCGCACATACTGACTGAAGGGCGGGGCGTCCCTTGCGAAGTCCTAGGTGGGGTGGGTGGACGCGATGGGGATTGGTTGGTCCGCGAGAGAGCCCCCCGGGAGATGTCCACCGCAATCCTGGTCCGTTGTTTTGGTTCAACCAAGCAAGAAACAAGCGGTCTAAGATATTCGGCAACAGCGCAACTTGCTTTTAGCTGCACTGTCGCTCAACCTAAGCGGACCATTCATAATAGGTTTTGCAGCTGTGAATTCTTCAAAGAGCGATATTGCCACTATATTTTTCTTGGATGATGTTCCCCATATAAACGTCCCAGCTACACGTCTACGCAGTATATTGGAGCGCATCTTCAAATCACTACCGATATCAGCACAACAACAAGAATTCTTGCGTCAACGTGGCTATGATGCGCTTCTTCGTTTCGCCCTCGGTGAAACGGATATGGAGTCGTTCTGCATCCAAGCACAGCGGGAACAGGACGTTCGCATTCAAGCAACTGACCGCAAGAATGCGGTGCTCTTCGCTGAACAAGAACGGAAAACGGTGCGCCGTAAGAAACTGCGCGAGCTACCCGATAAATATGGCTTGCCGTTTATTGATCAGGTGGATCTCAAACGGGTAAATAAGATCCTTCGCCTGATTGCAGAGGGGCAGCCTATTGACGACGACGATCTTGGCTGGCTGGCCTGCGACGGAGATGAGTATTGGACTGATGAACTGCGCAGGGCCCACCATGAGAATTTCGCCGAGAGACTTACAAATGAATGGCGGCAGACAAAAAATGCTTGGAAAGCCATCAGCGCATGCGGTCACTGGCGCAAGGCCAAACGCCCTGCAGATGGCCTAGCTGTTGCCAAGGCCGCGCTGGATCATAAGAAAGTAACCAACGAGAAGCAGCGCTCAGCTTTGCTAACGACCGGCGGTGGCGCTCATCGTGATCTTCGGCATCGGGAAGAAGCAGTGCTGTTTGGGAAAGAAGCGCATTCTTTGACCCCGGAAGACTTCCGTCCCTGCACATTGCTGGGTGCTGTCCATATAGAGATGGGGGCCTACAGCGAGGGTGCTGAATGGTATGAGAAGGCGGAGGCACGAGGTGCACGCCCAGACACCATCGATCGGGAGCTTAGGTCGATTTTGTCGTCAGTCTCCCATGATAAACGCAAGCAAATCGAGGCTGAGCTCAATACTCTCGACCCGTCTCGTTACGGCCATCTTTATTCCATATGAGATGGCAAATTCTTCCTAAACCCGCATCCGGTTCTTAAACACCTAGGCAAACTGGCACAACAAATGGACGAAACTAAACCGAATGAGGGACTGATCTCTCGCTTCTTTACCCGGTTGCCCAAGACAAGCGGGGATAAGTTCGGCGACAGGGCAGAAGAGGAAGTTGGGGCGCAAAGTTGGGCCGACAACATCGAACAGCCGGTGAGCGGGATGGTGGCCTCGATGCTATGCGAACCGAAATGCCTCATCGTAACCGGCTATCAGGACTTTCTTTCAACTCTTTCGATACTCCTCGAAAACATCGACGATCTTGACGAGCGGCCAACCGGAAGCATCCGGATCATCTTCGGCACGAATACTGAAACCGCCAAATCCTTCTCCGGCATAGGAAAGCCGGTGGGTGAAGAAGCAAGGGCCTACTTCCTCGGCACAAGAGGACTGTCAGTCAACGATCTCGCTGATCTACGCGCCGTATTGGCAATGAATGCTATTGAACGAGGGATCATCTCAATAAGGGCTTACGATCCAGCCCTGGCAAAACAAGCGTCTGGGCGACAGCCGGCGATGCTCCATGCCAAACTCTTCATAGGTGAGAAGAGCGCGTTATCTGGCAGTGCTAATTTTTCAAACGGAGGGCTACGCCGCAATCTTGAATTTATGGATGACGCAAGTGCTTATCCAGATCTCGCTGATGCAAGAAAAAGGAGTGCTGAAACATATTGGGGCATGGGGCGCGATTGGACAGAAACTGCTCTTGAAATCCTGAGCAGTCTCATACGATGGGTGACGCCAGAGGACGCAGTCGCCCGGACAGTGCACGAGACAACGAGTTTTGCACCTTGGCGCGTTGCTGGAAATACAAGCACCGGCCGACCACCCCAACCATTCCAAGCCGAACTTGTCTATGAAGCAGCCGGAACAATTCATGAGCACGGTTTCGCTTTTGTTGAGGCACCAACGGGCGCAGGAAAGACCGACATAGGCAAACATCTCGCAACAGTTCTTCCAGTTGCCCACAGACAGACTGTCTTTTCCTTTGGTGAGCGCGCAGATCAACAGCGTCTTGGTGCGCTAGCTTTGATCCCGGCAAGCGTCTTGGGGAACTGGACAACAAACGCTCCAGCAAATTTCAAGGCCGTCAAGCACAGCCACTTGTCACGCAGGGGTAAAGATGTTGAGGCCGAGCTAGATGAAATTAATCGCTCTGTGCGCTCGTCGGCGGCGATGATCGTCGATGAAAGTCATCGATTGAGTTCGCGCTACTTGGCACCATCTGCACGTTCTTTGGTTTTCGAGCGAAGCCCAGCGATTTGGACGGCTTGCCTCTCGGCAACATTGATGGGCAATCAAGGGCTCGATGGCCTCTTGGCCTTTCATGAAAAACGCGCATCCATCTTTGTCCCCCCTCCGATTACGGCACAGATAAATAGGCACATGCAGAAAGTCCGAGAGCGCGGACAACTGGTGCACCAGCTTGATGCGATGAAGCGACGTATTGAAGAGCAACTTCTCCAAGGAGACCTTTTCGACAGCAAAGAGACATTGCAGGTCGAGGTTGAGGATCTGGAGCAGAAAATTGAGGATCGTGGGCTCCGGTTGCATGCGTTGCAGGCAGGGCTTGCAAATGCCCTTTCACCTTATGTTGTAAGGCGGCAACGCGCATGTATTGGGGAAAGCCCTGTCCGTTCCGATGGGTCATTCGTCTATCCAACCGTGAAGAGTCATCGAGAAGATGCACCGCTTTGTGAGGAACAACAGCGCATTATTACGCGGATCAAAACACTGGCAGAGGCGATCACAACCGGCATCACCTTGGTCTCGGCAGACCCTAAACGGGCGGCACAGACAGAGGTAAAATTTCATGACAAATCCCGAATCCACATCCGAAATTTCTTGGCACTCCTGCGGGCTTCAGTAACTTTCGTCCGGGAGGAGTGGGCACGGGAACGTGATGGTGATGCCGACCAACGCGGTCGAGCATCAATCGGCGAGAGCCTGCGCCGCGCTGAGCGTCAGAACCCACGTCGAATTGCGGTCCCAGATGGTGAGATTGCCGCCGAACTTTCAGAAAGTGTCGACGAAAGTCTCACCCCAATTTGCGACCGGATCAGTCGATTACTTGAAAGCCCTCTCCTTGATACGATCGATGAGACACGTGCTGAAGCCATGAAAGCCATCATGAAGAAGCACGGCCACGTCATCTTTCTGGCTGAGAGGGTCGGCGTGCTTGAAGTTTATGCGCGTTTACTTGCGGGAAACCGCGGAAGAGGTCCGGAGGTTTTCGTTGTGGCGCCTGGTGCCAAGATAAAGACAACCAAGAAATTGCTTCATTTGAGATCCGGTGCCGAAGCTCAGAAATACTTTGGCATTGATGGTCAACACGTAGACATCATGCGGCCACGTGCGATGTTTCTTACTTTCCAAATGGCCGAGGGCATCAATCTACAGATGGCCTCGGCTCTCGGGGTTGTCGGAGTAACTTCGGACGTAAAAAGCTTGATCCAAGGGCTGGGAAGAATTGATAGGATCGATAGTCCTCACTCAAAGATCCATTACTATACCTTCGATCTGCCAGGGCTCATTCTGTCATCGGATCATACAGCAAGGAAACGGGTGGCAAACATCGCCCTATTGTCTGGAGTGGGAGCAGAAGACCTACCTTCCGAATTGGTCGAATTTGCAGCCGGAGACCTGACTGACCTTGTCCTCGAACAAGTGCGTAAGAAACGCATACTGCGTCAGAATAATTTCTTTGACTTGATTGAAACTTTGCGGCGCATGGTCCCAAGTAATGTGATTAGCCGCGTTCGCGATGCTGCACCCAAGGGGCTTTGGGGTGCCGATCTCTGTCTGTTGTCAGCAGGTAGTCCGGTTACGATCATTTTGCTGGGCGGGCGGACTGGCACACCTACGGATCCTTCTGTTCTTCCCCCGCGGTTGATTGCCATACGTCAACACGAGGGTCAGGAAGAAATTGTAGGTGACCAAGCGGAGGCTGCCAGGTTGCTTTGTGAAGCCTACGCTCACACTAAAAGACTTGAACGCCATACGTATGCACCAAGCCTGAATGAAATCACTAAGACTTTGGACCGCCTGACCGGTTCTCTATCACAATTGACACACTGGGATATTCGCTCGGCCCGGACAGTTTCTTTGCTGACTTCGCTTGCATCGTTTTTGGAAGACAATGACGTTGAAGATGAGGGGCGAAATCTGTTCGGCGAACTAACCCTGCCAGTTCTTGAGAAGCTTGCCGAAATATGGGCGCACGAACTCGACAGATTTTGGATTCTTGCGAAAGAAGAGGTCAGCGCATCCGGAGCGGATGGAAAGCAGATACCCGACTACCTTGGGATGGACGCAATTTTTGAATCGTTCCTCAGTCAACCGGAGAACGATAAAATGCTCGCACGTCAGCGCATGGTTAGTAGTCTTAAACGATGCCAGGATCTATCCGAAGGACAGCCAATCGACGTGCTGAACCGGATCTCTGTGGTGTTCGAAGCAGGTGAGAACTAGAATGCAGGGTCAGGAAATGTATGTTGGAGCTAACGCCGCTTGATACCGTCTAGCCCGGCAAGCAGTGTTAACTAAGGCTAATGGAAAGGCTCCACACGCAGACCCCGGTGGGTGGGCGGGGCGTCCCCTACGAAGTCCTAGGTGGGGTGGTTGGAAGAGATGGGGATAGGCTGGTCCGCGAGGTGGACTGGCGACATATCCACCGCTATCTGCGATTACGCTATTGCTAATTCAGATACGGTCATCAAACTGACTACGGATCGCATGTCAAAAGCTGTAGCAAGCTTTCATGTCGCAGCAATCACGGTTGACGCTGCAACAGGCTAAAATCTACCCTAGCCCAAGCGAACAGACGAGCTGTCGACAGTATGTCGCGTAACGGCAAAGGAAACCAAAATGCTAAGACGGATCTCGGCGGCGTTCGCTATATCGGCATGCCTTTGCGCAACGGCTGTCGAGGCGAGGCAGGTGACCGGGACGAGCTATGTTCGTGATGCCGATACCGTTGTGGTTGCAGGGACTCCAGTTCGCCTGAACGGTATCGATGCACCGGAGACCTCAAATCGCTATGGCCGCGAAGCGAAGTCTTTCATGGAGCGGCTCCTGCGAGGTCAGACAGTCACCTGTGAACTGAATGGCGACAGAACCTACGATCGCTGGGTCGGCACATGCTTTATTGATGTTGATGGCCAGTTCGTCGACATTGGCGCAATCGTTATCGCAAATGGTCACGCCTTGGACTGTAGAAGGTATTCGGGTGGGCGCTATCGGGCTCTTGAGCCTGCTGGGGCAAGGTCGCGGTTACGCCAAGCGAATTATTGCTAAAGTAATTTTTTGAGGATTACCCATGACGAACCGAACTCAGCGCCTGACTGCGGCAGAAGCGAAAGGTCTCAGGACAGCCAAAGAGCTTGAAGGCCACCTTGCCTGGTTAGATACGTTTACGCCAGCTGCACTCGGCGTTCTAGCAATCGCTTCAGGTGTCTACACTTATCTCGGGGTTTCCTCCCTGCTTGAGGATAATGGTGCAATGAGCTTCTTTGCAGCCGTTGCCTATTCTGTTGCTGTTTCGGTCGGAATATTTGTCTTCTGGAGCTATATGCTTCGGCTTCTCCCGGCAATGCGCAGTGCCGGAGGATTCATTGGCCTGACGGTTTCAACTATGGTCGGATCGCTCGCAATCATCGCAATGTCGAGCTGGCTCAACGCCGCTGCTCTGGCTGGGTCTGCTGCCGTTGAGCAGCATCTCGAACGCACCGTTCGTGACTACCAAACCGCACTCGAGCAGGCCCATGACATTGCTCTCTCAGCGCAAGCGCTGCGGCAGGAAGTGCGGCGTGCACGTGAGGCGTTCGAGGCGTTGGCAGAACAAGAGCGCTCTGGTGAGTTATCTGGCACCGCGGGAGAAGGTGCAGTCTATCGTGTCTTACGCCAGAAGACAGAGGAGTTGCAGAGTTTGGAAGCGCAAATCTCTGAGCAACAGCCCTTAATCGAGGCAGCCTACGAGCAAGGCAACGCCAGCCTCGGACGTATGCGTTCGCTGACAGTCGCGCCCGGCCCCGTGGAGCAGCGTTCTGTGGCCTTCTCGGAGGAGAGTGTCCGGCTCGCCGGTGTGATATCCAACCTCAACCAATATTCTGTTGCATTATTGGTTGCTCGTGCAGCAGCAGACTTGCCAGCCTCGGTGGTGCTACCCGAACTTGATGGTCGCACCTCAACCATCCGGGACGCGCAATCTTCGACCATAGGCTCAGTCCTCGATGCTCTGGATCAGCGCAGCCAAACACTGCAGCAAGCCGCTGCTCAGGTTCTGGAGATGGAACCGCCACAGGAGACGGCATACAACCCGATCTCAAGCGCAGATGCCGTCATTCGTTATGCAGGAAATTTTGTCCCATCGTGGGCGGGCGCGATCGCCATTGACCTCTTGCCCGGCGTGCTTGTGTTCGTCCTAGCGATCACCCAATCAGCAATCCGAACCGGTCGGGATGGGCTGAGTATCGAGGAGACCCTTACGCTGGCCGATCTGAAAGCCGCCATCAATGCAATGAAGGATGTCGAAGCGTCGATGGGTGATGCGGACGCTGAGATTGTCAGGCGGTTGCGGCAAGACGAACCGTCAACCAAAGACGAAAACTCGGGGTCAGCGTGATCATTGCGCAGCATAATGAAAAAGGGTGTCGCACTGACAATTGGCCGTAGCCTGAAACTGATCATGTTGCTGCAGGTGGCAATTGCAGCGCTCTTGATTGTTACCGATATTGAAGCCCGCTGGCAGCTGAACCTAGCATTTGACCAGCCTGCTCCGTCTGAGCCAATCTCACCTGGAGATCAGGTCCGCCGATATGATCCAACCCAGCCTCGACCGCAATTCTCAAATCCCAAGACCAATCCAGACATCAACCTGCCTGCCGATTTGCCACAACGACTTGAGTTTTCGCTGCAGGAGGATCCAGACCGCGGCACGCTCGTAATGATGAACGGAGCTATCGACCTCGGAGATGCAGAACGGGCTGATGCTTATCTGGCGAGCTTAACTGATGTGCCTGATGCCGTTGCGATCAATAGCCCCGGAGGCATTGTAGACGAAGCGCTGGCTGTTGGACGAATGATACGAGACCGAGCCCTCAATACCCATATCTTACCGAGTATGGCCTGCCTTTCCTCATGTCCTTATGTCCTGGCAGGCGGTGTAGAACGCCATGTATCAATAACGGGCGCTGTCGGGCTGCATCAACACTATTTCGAAACACCCGGCTACATGCCCGTGTTCTTTGCCGTCGAAGACATCCAGCGCAGCCAAGGCGCCACAATGGCTTATTTGATCGAGATGGGTATTGATCCCGGAGTCATGGTTCATGGACTGACGACGCCGCCGAACGATATCTACGTCCTTGTCGAGAACGAGCTAATCGAGAGTAGATTAGCAACCGAAGTAACCGAGTGAATATGGACCTGTTATGCTCTTGTCGGCTGCGTGAAGTGCTTCCAATGGAGCAGTTCACTCGTCAGCGCGATCCACAATGCATCCTGACGGAATTCGCCCATGCGTTTCAGTCCGATAGTCAGTCTCATTTGTAGCAGTAAATACTATCAAAAGAGGGGCATCAAACCGTGACAGGTCCAGACTGAAATATTGCTGTTGGACTCCTAGAATCCCAATTATACAGTCCATCCTACTTAGGATAGATGTCTAATCCGTTTAGGCCCCGCAAAATGCAGCAATTTTAGCAGCTGCGGCTGCAATTTAGCTACCAGGTATCATAGAGACAACATGCGCATTTTGCGGGTGACCGAACTGAATAAATTCCCTTATTCTCTCAGTAATTCATAAGGAGAGCGCTATGCAAGAATACAGAAACTCTGCACATGACGCAGATATTATTGCGTCGTCAATCAACACGGCTCTGCCACTTCGTAAAATCCGCGCTCAGATTGACCGACTGGATATCTCGGCTGATGCAAAAGCCCTCTTTATGGACATCGCAGGGCTGACTGTAAAATTGGGTCAAACCGTCCTTAACATTGGTCGCAAAATCCTCAGTGTTGCATTCGACATCATACAGAAATTTCCAAAAACGACTTTCGGAGTTGTCATCGCGTTTATTGTAACCGCTCTAGTCGCTACGGTTCCGGTGGTTGGCGGAGTATTAGTATCTTTCGTTGGCCCGTTGTTGGTGGCATGCGGTCTGACGATTGGCGCTCTGCAAGATATGAAAGATGCCTCATGGACCTTGCCAGTAACTAAATTGGAGCAGCAGCTGGCAATGGTTGCGGTCTGATCTGAATGACATCTTCGGACACGGATCTAGTCACGGAATTTGACAACGTGGCGCGCGTTGTCGCTGAGCCATTGCGGTTCAAGGCAAGGCTGGCAATTGGCGAAGATGCCTTTGCCTCTCTGCAGACGACACGCGTTCTGGGCGATATCTGGCAGGTGGGCACAGCCGCAGCCGCAGGTGGTGCAGTAGCCGGTTCATCGGCTGTTGCGGGAACTTTTTTTGGGGGATGGCTGACCGCGTTGGGTGTGACGACCGCAGTGACGCCAGTTGGGTGGGTGCTTGGCGCTGCCGCCGCTTCGAGTGCAGCGTGCTATGGCGTTGTGCGCTTGTTTCGCCGCTATGAAGGTTCGCGCGTAATGAAAGTGCCGGCATTCATCAACACGCCAATTGATTTTCTTGCGGCGTCGCTTTTTGACCTGATGGCAACTTTGGCCATACGTGTTGCCGAAGAAGCGGGCGAGCTAGACGACGACGAGCGTGATTGTATTCAATCCTACTTTGTCGAAGAATGGGGTCTTGATCCAGACTACTTGGAGGCAGCCCTGCCTGTTCTTGAACAGAATGCATCCGTGCGCCCGCTTGAAGAGATTGCGAGTGATTTTGCGCTGTTCAAAAAAGAGAACCCAGATTGCAACTTCGCCGCCATGAAGGCTGAATTTATCAGCTTTTTGACCGAGATAGCCGAAGCCGATGGGATTGCAGATGATGCTGAGAAAGCTGCGATTTCTCGAATAGAACGGGTTTTTGAAACCGCTGCTGGCCAAAACGGCAAGACATGGACCGCGGCGATCACTTCAGCGCCTAGCAGGATGTGGGCTAAGCTTCCGAACATAAAATCCGCACCACGTTTAGAAGACGAGCCAGCATCACTTGAGGATGACGAAACATCCGCTTCAGAATTGACCTTGGAAGAACTGCCAGTGCCGGTGATCTGGTTTCTCGGCAAAACCGGAGCAGGCAAGACCTCACTGATCCAAGCAATCACAGGAGCGACAGAAGCCGCTGTCGGTAATGGTTTTGAACCGTGCACCCGCACTGCGTCGGCCTACGATTTTCCACCAAATGAGCCGCTGATGCGCTTCTTGGATTCTCGTGGCCTAGGTGAAGCGCATTATGACCCAACCGAAGATCTGGCTGTTTGTCAGTCTGGCTCGCATGTGCTCCTGCTCCTGGCCCGTCTTGATGATCCAGTGCAGGGCGCCATTTCGGAAACACTTACGGCGATCAGAAAGCAAAAGGCCGAAATGCCCATCATTCTGGTTCATACAGCAGGAGACCGGATCACTGACCCCGAGGCGCGACGTCGAGCGCAGGCAGTGACCCAGTCAGGATTTGAAAGGGCTTGGGGTGAACCGATACCATCTTTGGAGCTTGTCTTATCGGACCCACAAAGAGCAAATCTGGAGGTTCTGTGCGAGAAGCTACTGAACATCCTGCCGTCTGTTGCACTGTTTCTGGACCGCCAGGTCGCAAAGGATGAAGAGGAATCGGCGTTTCTGCTCAGGCGCAGCACTATTTTGCGATATGCCGGCAGCGCAGCCACGACCGGCGCTGTGCCTATGGTAGGCACTGCTTCGGTGCCAGCTGTCCAGATTGCAATGCTGGCATCTCTTGCATCAGGCTACGGGATCAAGTGGGACCGATCCCAACTAGCACTTTTTGGCACTGCGCTGGGTGGCGGAGTATTGGGAGGGCAAGCAGTCGGCCTACTCGGCCGGCAAGCAGCATCATTGATCCCTGTCGTCGGGCAGATTGTCGTTCCAGCGCTTTCAGCAAGCTGGGGTTTTGCATCGACCTATGCATTGGGCCGGGCCGCTGCCTATTGGATGCATCAAACAAGTAGTGGAAAACCTGTGGATCGTGGAGTGCTTCACGAACGTTACGCACAAGCCTTCAGAAGGACGACCACCGATGCTTCCGATTAAGGGTTTTCTACGCAAATTTCTTCAGGGAGGAGCCATAGCGTCGCTGCTCCTCCTGACATTGCCTTGGCTGGTTCTGATTGTGCTGGGGATGGTCTGGCTGGTGCAGAATGATCTACTCCTGTATTTCGTGCTTGGCTCAACTGGTGTTGTCCTGCTGGCCAGTCTGCCTCAATGGATACGTAGGTGGCGCAGGTCGCGTGCGCCTTCAGCTAACGCGGACACTATTGAAAATGACGGTCCGATTGTCGCTGCTAGTTCGGACTGGACTGCACGCGAGGTGCGGATTTACGATGAACTCTGCGTTGAGGTTGCAACGCATATTACGAACCCACACCCTTGGCGCGAATTGCCTGAAATGGCTTTGGGTATCGCTGAAAGCGCCGCCAATAAGTTGTCGGGCGGACAAAAAGGCGCATTTGACTTCTCAATACCGGAGGCCTTGCTGCTGACGGATCGCATCACTTTGCGCATGCGCGGGACGATCCGCGAAACACTGCCTTTCGCCGACCGGATCAGTATCGGCACGCTCTATTGGGTTTGGCAAAAAAAGAACAAACTGCACGCAGGCGCAAGAACAGCTGGTATTGGTTTTCGATTATTTCGCATTGCGACTGTTCCAATTCAGGGAGCCGTGCAGGAAATCCAGAACGCTGTTTTATCAGGTGCGAAAGAGTTCTTGACCACGCGCAGTCTGCTCGTTTTGCAACGCATGATCCTCGAAGAGGTTGCCCACGCGTCGATAGAACTTCATTCCGGACGTCTGCGCTTCAGCGATGCCGAGCTACTCGCGATTCAGCTTGGTTCAGAGGTCTCGGATCGTCGTGCGCTTGCCCAACCTGATACGCCGATACGCCTGCTGGTCATCGGCCAAGTGAGCGCCGGCAAATCAACCCTGATCAACGCTCTTTCTGGGTCAAACCTTGCCGAGACGGACATGGCCCCGACAACGCCGGGTCTTACGCGCCACGACGTTGTCTTGGATCATTTGCCGTTCCACATCATCGATACTCAAGGGATGGATGGCAGCAAGGCGATCGAAGACGTGATCCTGAAACAGATGCTCGATTGCGACATGGTCCTGTGGGTAGTGCGGGCAAACCGTCCAGCGAGGGCGCCCGATGTCGCCCTAATGGAACGGTTCAGATCTTCTTTCGCGACCGACTATCGTAAACGAAAGCCACCCGTAGTGCTGGCGGTCTCTGCAACAGATAGCCTGTTTTCTGGCTGGCCATATGCAGAACATAACCTGCCAGACGCTGACCAGGAGACCGTCGCGGAACTGATAGCGTCTGTTTCGCGTGACCTCCACATAAATTCGGTGGTCCCTTTGTGTGCCGAAGAGCCTGTGTGGAATATTGATGTTCTCGCTGAAACCATTGGCGATCATGCGACGGAGGCCATGATGACTCAGCGCAATCGTCGCAGACTAGACGGTGAGAACCTACAATCGACATTGAGAGCAGAAGCTGGCCGCGTTCGCGAAGGCGTATCTCAGACTGCCGGTTTGATCTGGTCTAGGATCGTTCGAACCGGCAAGTGATTTCTACAGTATTGTGCTGACTTGCGGCTTGGTATTCAGGACGGAATTGATCGCTTGAAAGCGGGATCTCCAGACAGATTGTTGGAGTAGATTTCTTGAGGGCACTTCTAGTGTTGCGACGTGTGTCAAACGTGCTTGCAGGGCCCTTAAGGTAACCTGCGTGCGCTTAATATTGGGGCGCTTGTATACTTTCTCTTCTCATCGAACCTTGCTCTGCAGCCGTTCAAACATTGCACGATAGGTTGCGATGGCTTCCGCGTTTCTGCTGTTTTCAATGTGTTCGATAGTCGCCTGAATCTCATTCCACACTCGCTCTCTTTCCTCACTGTCGACAACGAGCGGTATTAATCTGGGTGCTTCACTGTAGTATTCCTCAACCAAGTTGCGGCCTCCGAGGGACGCAAGAAGGACATCGTCTCGGAAGCGGCGCAATATCGTCAGCTCACTACAATTGTCTGGAAGCCCACGCAACTCGCAGGCCGCTGTGGTAAGAAAACAGCCCTTCCTTCCGTTACCGGAGCTTTCCTTGCTAGGACGCGACTTTCCGGAATCCGAGCGCTTTGCCCTCCATTTGCCGTCGCTGTTCCGCGATCGGTTTTGACCTTTGGTCGGGCCGCTCTTAACGACTGGGCCTTTTGTGTATTTAGGGGATTTTGCCATATTAGCTTCCTTTTAGTTCCTCAGTGCCATCAATATTCATGACACACTAATTCTAAGTTTGGTTATGACATTCGGAAATAACGGGATTTTCTATACCAATCACCTTTTTCGCTAAGTGAAACCGCCGGGAAGTGAAAAAATTCCGCTCAGCGCATCGAGATGATATGCTGTCCGAAGCGCTGTCTCGACTGCCTCTATTTGTTGGGAAAATGCGATCTCTTTGTCAATTTTGGGCACGTCAATCTGGACTACTGCTGTCTTCCCACGCTGACCAACAAAGGCCGAAGGAGGCAACTCCACCAAAGCCGCTTGAAGATCTTCCACCGATGTCCGCGCAAAGCCCAGTTCCATTACACACTGGTCAATCTTGTGAGTAAGAAGAACGCCTTTAGGGAAATGGTTTCCTTTGAACTTGATCCAGTTGGACTTGCTTCCTTTCGGAGAAGGCTTCTTCATGAGCAGTCTTGGATGTTCCGCCCGCAGATAACGCCAATAGTCTTCAAAAAATTGGGTTCTCGTTGAATTAACTAACATATTTGATGATCGGCGGTTCTGTTCGATTGCTTCCCTAATGACTTCAGCGCGCCATTCTGACCGCCGATCACCACGCGATCGAAACCATCCCTCAATCGCCTCGAAACTTATCGAACCAGTATATTCACGGCTAGCAGGTAGACTCTGCAAGTAGCGATCCGGTGCAATGATGCCGGTGATACGAACCGGTCGGGGGCGTCCCATGCGAAGTCTTAGAGGGGGTGGTTGGAATTGATGGGGATGGGTTTGTCCACGAGAGAGATTCCAGCTGGAGTCCACCTCAAAACCCATCTCTTGGTCACTATTTTTACTATACAATTTGCATTACATTATGCTTTACTGATAAAAATTATACCTTTACTTATCAATATGTTAGTTACATAATCATTGTGACATGTCGGACTTCGTCTCCGCCACCCACACCACCAGCGAAGAATCATAACGCCCGATCCGGGCCGTGTTTTTCAGTCGCCTAAGCCACGTTGTTGGGGCTCAT
>Ga0316204_10003365_pt1 | contig 32306 bp, 30 predicted proteins | sample 6monrhotite_MG_2_FD_205661 | JGI IMG/M metagenome (GOLD analysis project Ga0316204, IMG submission 205661) | Microbial mat bacterial communities from mineral coupon in-situ incubated in ocean water Damariscotta River, Maine, United States -... | ecosystem: Environmental > Aquatic > Marine >... | reverse complement strand
TGACATGGTGTATTAAGCTGTGCTAATGTTTTTGACTCGAAAATAAAAAAAGGATTTTTTATGGGGTCTTGTCAAGCTATACAGGGATTAATAATTGATTCTAAAAGTGCAAAAGCATTGCAACAAATCAAACAAAAGGTTGGTTTGGGTAATACTCTAGCTTCATTCATATCTGTTGGTGTTTTTTCAAGTATATTTACGAAAAGCAATGTTGTTCAAGCTACATATAATATAAGTCAAACCGACTGGAGCTTATATGCAAATTCAATTAGAACCATCCCCTCGATAACAAGAAAAGCGATGCTTTCAGAAATGGAAGCAATGATTACCTATTATCAACTTCACTATGATTACAAATTATTAAATTTTTGGATAGGCCTCCATGATGGTTGTCGTTCATTATGACAGTAGTTTTCAGTTAAAAAGGATTTTACAATGCCTCTAACTTATAATTTCTTAGCTATTATCCTTGTTAATATTTTTTTTTCATTTAGTTATGTCTTGGCGTATTCGAATTTAGATAATGATGATAATAAAATTAATAATGATGTTGTTAATTACATCAAAAAAAATATAGCGATTTCAACAATAGACTTCAGTGAAAAAATTAAAATATGTGAAAGTAAGCGTGATCGACTTATTTCACTCGACACTAGTTATTTAAAATCAATAAATGTTACAAGAAATGAAGTGCTCATGGGGTTTGTCTATTTGGATTATCAAAACACTTTTAAATGTCAAAAAGATGCGCAACTTAAATTTGCTTATGATATTGGAATGCTTGTTTCTGTGCAAAGATTCTACAAGTTGGATTATCAAGAGTCTTTAGATATCGCGTCAGGTCTAATTTATCCCTCCGTTGAAGATAAGCTGGAATACATTATTAAATATCCTGCCTTGCCAGTTAAGTTAAGGAGCTATTTAGAAAAAACAATAGGTGATGAACCTTTTGATTTTGTTGGTTCAATTGGACTTATAGAGCTTCCACGCCAGTAAACTCTCTTTATATGTTATTTTGCATGAAAATATTAGTGATACTGTTAGCTGAATAATAAAATATTCTAATAAATACCTTCAGAAGTAAGTTTACACATATATAACTAGCCATGGAATATAAACCAGTTGATTTAAAGTCCAGAAAACTTAGGGAATTCATCGAAGAGCTGGATGAGTATCAAAATTCATTATATCCTCCAGAGTTTAATCGCTTAGATACAATCAAAACCTTAAGTAAAGAAAATGTTTATTTCCTGGGTGCCTATATGGATTCTGAGTTATGTGGCTTTTGTGCGGTTAAAATATTTCCAAACTATGGCGAATTAAAACGCCTGTTTGTAGTCTCCAGGCACAGAGGTCAAGGTATCGCTAAAGAGCTAATTTCCAGGCTTGAGGGCTATATAGTAAATCAAGATATTCATGTGCTAAAAGCTGAAACGGGTATTTTGCAAAACGAAGCAATCAACCTATATGAGAATCTTGGGTACCAACAAACTGATTCATTTGGCGATTACAGGCCGAACCCCTATAGCATTTTTTTTAGCAAAGAATTAAAAGCATAACCGTTCATTTAAATGGTGTAGTAAAGTCTTAGCTGCTATTACACTTTTAACGTCCATTGCCAATATTATCAGCCGAAAACCAGGCTTCAGCATTTGACCAACGAATTTTTTCCGCGACTTCTGGAGGCAGCTGAGCTAGCCACTGTCGATGAAAATTGACAAAGCGCTGCAGATGCATCCAGCCGCTATCAGGCTCATCCCAGCTGGAACCTTTATCCACCGGCCACACTGGGTCGGAACCCACCATAAACCGATCCGCGTAGCGAAGAATCACTGCGCGCCATTCAGCTAATAGCTGTCCGGATTGATCCGTGATAGGATTATTGACATAGCGCCAGGGGTCACGTGCCGCTAGATCCATAACGACATTGGGGCAGGCTTGAAAAATTTGTTCTATCTGCTTGGGCGTAATCACTGCGCCGGCATGGGCCAGTAAGAAACGGTTTTTGGGGTTATCCTGGCATATCGATAAGGTTGGTTTGAGCGAAGAATATTCGCTGTGTACCATCAATGGCACATTGTATTCACGGGCTAATGCCAGCAAGGCAGTAAATACCTTGTTCTGCCGCAAGGGAACCGCCATGCCGCCAATCAGGTGTAATTCGCCAATGCCACGATAGAGTCCGCTGCGCAGTCCCTCGCGTACTTCTTCTATCAGCTCGCTGCGAAATTGCCAGGTGAGTTTTTCACCCCCCGTGCGATAGGGGCCATAAATCGGAATGATGCGCTTCGGTGCCAGCTCGTAAAGCTGTAATGCCAGATCAGCGGGTCGGCCAATGACCACGGCTTTTTGTACCCCTGCCTTATCCAATATCTCCAGCGCCTGTTGTGGCGAGGTGATTTCCGCCTGATCCCATTTGTAATGGACGTGGACATCAAAAAACGGCTGTAGCTCCTGGGCATGGCCAGGTAGAAACAAACCCAGAAAACAGAGGGCATATAAATAGCGATAGAGATTTTTCATGACTAACCACCATGTGTCTTAGCGTTAACAACTTTATTGATACAATCGGCATAAACGAATACGTCTATCCAGCTCGGATTGCATTTTTTGATAGCGGGCATCTTCCGGTGAGCCATATTGACGTTTGAAGCTGGCTTCCTGTAAACCTTCCGGTAAATGATCGATGTTTGGCATATAATCATTTTCGTTCGTTGAGCGCGCCATTTGCGCTTGTAACTGACGGGCAGAAGATTCAGAGGCTATCGCCAGAGTACCAAACTCTACCCCTGCGCGATCGGCGGCCAGATCCGCAAAGCTGAAACCACTGCCGCCTTTGGAATCAGAAATTTCTTTATATACACCCGTTGCCTGTGCCAGCGCATCACCTGCCGCTGAAGCAAGAAACGCCGAAATGCTGAAATGCTGCATTAAATCCACCCGCTTTCGCAAAGTCATTTGCGGCCGGTTTCTGGGATAAACCGGCTGTGCTGTCTGTGCCTGACCCGTTATGAGCTCAATGTTTTTTCCTGCAGCATACATGGCCAGCACGAATAATAAGGCTTTGTTTTCGGCAATCGCGCTGTGCTGTTCAGTTTCACTGGATTGGCTTAAGGCGAATTGAAACAAAGGCGGTAAGATGTCCGAAAAACTGATAGATCTGTGACGTTGATGTTTTATGGTCTGTTCATTGATGATTTTGAGCAATTGATTTTGATAGCGTTGGATCCTGACTCGCTCACTGTCACTGACCAGTAAGTCCTGGCCACGTTGTTTAAGTTGTTTAACGGCTTCCCAGTCTGCCTTGTAAACGATGGTTAGGTAGCGTCCAGAGATTTGCAGCATTTGTATGGCGTTGCTAAAGAGCCGGTATTCTTCAAATTGTTGCAGATATTTCTGGGCCATTTTCCAAACGGGTTTAACCAGCCAGCCGGGGATGGTCAAGGTGCCGAAATTGACTTTTTCTATGATTAATAAGTGATTCGGTGATTTTTTTAGCTGCAAAGAGATATTGGCATATTGACCATATTGGTTGTCAGGCAGTTTAAGGCTGACATCAATTACTGCCTGATTATCAGACAGGCGGGTGTTGGCACGGGCATTATTGAGCGGTGCCAGGCTGGTGATTAGAACGGTATTGATATCCTGTTCCGATAACCTTAAATAGCCTGTTTGTCCCTGCTTTAAGCGCCGTGGGTCATGACGTTTGAAGATGGTTTTTATTCGGGCTAAATCATTATGGTCCGGGCTGCTGTCATTGCTCACCAGGGCGGTGTCACTCATTGAGTAGCCCAGCAACACCAGGGGTACTAAAATGATTGAAACAAGCACAAATGTCAGGATAAAGCGGATTAATTTAAAGATAATTTGTGTACTCCCAGGTGCGTACAGGATAACATATGCTTATAATACAACGTATTAAAGTAAAAGAACCACTTAAACAAAGCATATCAGGGAAATTAATTTTTGAAAGTTTCATTAATTGCCGCCATGGCGGAAAATCGGGTTATTGGTTTTAATAATCAATTGCCCTGGCATATACCGGCGGATCTTGGCTGGTTTAAAAAAAACACCTTAAATAAACCCGTAGTGATGGGACGAAAAACCTGGGAATCCCTGCCTTTTCGTCCTTTACCCGGGCGCGCCAATATTATTGTCACTCGGGATGGCAATTATCAGCCGGAAAATAAAAAAGGCGACGCAGTGACCGATGCGATAGTGGTTGCTTCGGTTGAGGAAGCCATTAAGGTGGCAGAGCAACAGGAATTTTCTGAATTGATGTTTATTGGTGGCGCAATGTTATACCAGCAGGTGCTTTCCCAGGCAGACTGTTTGTATCTGACTTTGGTGCAGGGAGAATTTAACGGGGATGCCTGGTTTCCGGAAGTGGATATGAGCCAGTGGCAGGAAACCTTTCGTCAGGATAATGAACCGGATGAGAAAAATCCCCATCACTATTCATTTTGTATTTATCAGCGCCGGAAATAATCGGGTTTAAAATTTATTACTTTTCCACAAGTAATAAAAGGCCTGGCCTACCATCATAAAACCAATGACTTTTAGCAGGGTAGGAACACTGACGTACTCCATTAATGTACCTGCGGTCAGCAGATAAATGGCGAAGCTGATAAAGAGTCCGGCTTTATCCATCGCTTTTTGTTTTTCGTCATTATCTATAATAATTTCTCTGTATTTGCCCATAATATTTATCTATGTCTAATTGATAGGATAACCCAATTCTGGCACGCTTTTGAGTCGGATTTAAAAATAATCATAGCATTTTGATAAAAAAAATCCTAATAACTGTTTCATATTTGCGTTAAAAGCTACTTTAAAAGATGCGTCCAAAGATGCGGATTTTCAAGGGGGCGGATTATTTATAAACACCGGGTGTTTCGCACTCAACGGTACAGTACTCAGGCTCGTCATCCGAGTGATTATCCAGCTTCATTGCCGTTAAGCTGCCGCCCCATAGACAGCCGGTATCCAGGGCATAGACATAGGGTTGACTGGTATGACCAAATAAAGTAGACCAGTGGCCAAAGACGATATTTAAATCTTCGCTTTTTCGGTTAGGGGCCTCATACCAGGGGATATAGCCCTTTTTTTGACTGCCGACAGGGCCTTTGTCCGAAAAATTAAGTTTTCCCCTGGGTTTGCAATAGCGCATGCGGGTCAGGCAATTGGTGATAAAGCGTAAGCGCTCCCAGCCCTGTAGATCCTTATCCCATTTTTTGGGCTTATCGCCAAACATATTGTGCATAAAATTCTGGTATTCATCGCCTTGCAGAACCTGTTCCACTTCCCGGGCACATTGTTGGGCCGTTTTCAGGTCCCATTGCGGCGGCAGACCGGCATGCACCATGGTGAAGCCAAGTTTTTTATCATGATGCAGCAAGGGACGGTGACGCAGCCAATGCAGCAGTTCATCACGATCCGGAGCGACCAGAATATCATCCATGGTATGATTTTTGAGTTTCTTACTGCCTTCAGACATGGCGAGCAAGGTCAGATCATGGTTGCCCAGCACGCAAATCGCACTGTCGCCCAGGTTTTTGACAAAGCGTAAAGTTTCCAGGGACTTGTCGCCCCGGTTAACCAGATCGCCGGCAAACCAGAGAGTGTCTTTTTTCGGGTTAAAGGAAATTTTTTCCAGTAAAAATTCCATTGCATCAAAGCAACCCTGAATATCTCCGATGGCATAAGTGGCCATGAATTTGTTGCGCCTTTTATATCTGTTAATTGCGAGAAAAAAAGATTAGTATCTTAAAAATAAGTGCCTAATCCAGTACTTTCGGCTTAGGAATATGATCATACCATTTTAATCGGATAGTGTGCAGTAACACATGATGAATAATACCATTCCAGTTGAATTAGCAAGTCATGAACAGAGCGTCCGCGAGGGCTTTCTCAAAGATATCAGTGATACCGGCTTAGAGCAGTTAAGTGCCGATGAAGAGAGTTTGCAACTATGGATAAGGATGCTGGTGTGCAGTGATTATGCTGCCCGGCAATTGCTCGGCCATAAAGATGCGATTGCGGAACAATGGTCATCGGGTGACTATCAGCGAGCCTACGAAGCCGGTGAAATGACCGATAAGTTAGCGGAACTTCTGCAGGCTGTGCAGACAGAAGCTGAATTACTGCAGGCCTTACGCCAGTTTCGTAATCAGCAAATGCTGCGTATCACCTTTCGGGATATCAACGGTCTGGCCGAATTAAACGAGGTGCTGTCTGATCTGACCGAACTGGCCAACTGCACCATCAGGCAGGCATTGCAATGGCTGGATAGTCAGCAACAGAAAGACTTTGGTACGCCGCTGGATCACAATGGTGAGCCCATGCCTCTGATTGTTATCGGCATGGGCAAACTGGGGGCGTATGAACTGAATTTTTCTTCCGATGTGGATCTGATTTTTGCTTTTTCAGAACATGGGGAAACGGTTAATGGGCCGCGTAGCATCAGTCATAATGAATATTTTATCAAGTTGGGACAACGCCTGATTAAGGCGCTGGATCAGAATACTGCCGATGGTTTTGTGTTTCGCGTGGATATGCGCCTGCGTCCCTTTGGTCAAAGCGGGCCGCTGGTGGTGACCTTTGGGGCTCTGGAAGACTATTACTCCACCCATGGGCGTGAATGGGAACGTTATGCATTGATCAAGGCCCGGGTTATAACCGGCAGTGAGCAGGATGAAAGCTATCTGAGATCGTTGCTGACGCCTTTTGTGTATCGGCGTTATATTGATTTTGGCGTATTTGAATCGCTGCGCGAGATGAAAGGCATGATTGCCCGTGAAGTGAAGCAGAAGAAAAAAGAGCATAATGTCAAACTCGGCGCGGGCGGCATACGGGAAATAGAGTTTTTAGCTCAGGCTTTTCAATTGCTTCGAGGCGGGCGCGACCGGCAGTTGCAGGAGCGTCAGGTGCAAAAAGTTCTGGCCTATCTGGGCGAGCAGGATTTGATACCGCAATACGTTGTCGATGAATTGCTGTACAGCTATGATTTTTTACGTCGAACCGAACACCGTATTCAGCAAATTGATGACAAGCAGACCCATAATCTTCCGGACAATGATTATCCAAGGGACAGGATCGCCTATGGTATGGGTTATTCCGACTGGGTTAGTTTTGCTGCGGAACTGCAGGCTATCCGAGACAATGTCCAGGGGCATTTCGAACAATTATTCCAGGCGCCTCAGGCGGAAGACGGTAATAATGAACATGATGATGTCCAGGGGATCTGGCAGGCCAGTCTGAGTGATGAGCGGGCGGCAGCGATATTGAATGACCTGGGTTATCAGGATGGTATGGCCATCGTTCGCTTACTGGCCAGTTTCAGGGAATCGCACAGCTATCGCAAGATGTCCAAGGAGGGCAGTCTGCGCCTGGATCGGCTGATGCCGCTGGTATTGAAAGCCGTGGCTCTGGTGGAAGACAGTGAAACGACATTCAAGCGCCTTCTGGATGTTATGGAAAGCGTCTGTCGCCGCTCAGTCTATCTGTCTTTGCTGGTGGAAAATCCCCTGGGCCTGTCCCAGCTGATCAAGCTTTGTTCCGCCAGCTCCTGGATTACCCGTTTGCTGACCCGCCATCCGGCGCTGTTTGATGAACTGCTGGATGCCAGGGTATTGTATGCACCGTTGGACCGAAAACATTTATTTCAGGAACTGGAGGAAAAAATCAGTACCGTGGCGGTAGATGATCTGGAGCAGCGTATGGATTTGTTGCGTCATTTCAAACAGAGCCATATTCTCAGGGTCGCTGCTGCAGATGTAACAGGGGTAATACCTATAATGAAAGTGAGTGATTACTTAAGCTGGATTGCCGAGGTCATTTTACACTTTGTGTTGCAAACTGCCTGGCATGATATGGTGTCCCGTTATGGTCAGCCCACGCCTGCCAAAGGCGCGCAAGCGTCTGCGGCTAATCCGGCCGATGGTGGCTCTACCAATACCTTAGATACTACCTTAGATACCAGCTGTGCTACCGGCTTTGCCATGCTGGGCTTTGGCAAACTGGGCGGTCTGGAACTGGGGTATAGTTCGGATCTGGATATGGTCTTCTTCTTTGCCAATGAATTCAGCGGCGGTGTGACTGACGGTGAGGCGGCGAATAATCGCAAGTCAGTGGACAATATGCAGTTTTATTCGAAACTTTCCCTGCGCATTATGCATATTCTGCAGACCCAGATGCCTTCCGGGATTTTGTATGAGGCGGATATGCGCCTGAGACCTAATGGCAATTCGGGATTGATTATAAATAGTCTCAAAGCCTTCCGGGAATATGAACTGGAAAAAGCCTGGACCTGGGAACATCAGGCGCTGGTACGAGCCCGTTTTGTTGGTGGTGATGAACGCTTGCATGAACAGTATCAGGCGGTGCGCCAGGAAATTTTAAGCCCATGCCGTGAAACAGAGTCATTAAAAAAAGAAGTCCGGGATATGCGCAGTAAAATGCGCGAAGCCCTGGCGAAAAAGAAACCCGGCATGTTTGACATCAAGCAGGGCTTTGGCGGTATTGCCGATATTGAGTTTATCGTGCAGTTTATGGTGCTGAATAATGTCTGTCATCACCCGGAATTATTGACCTGGACCGATAATGTCCGAATTCTGGAAGTGCTGGGGCAATCTGGTCTGCTTTCCGAGCAGGTGGTACAGGATTTAAGTGATAGTTATCGTCTGTTCAGGGCCCGTTTACACCAATTAAGTCTGCAGGAAGTTTCCGGTGTCGTAGCAGATGAGGAGTTTAAGGAACAAAGGGAAAAAATTAAGCAACATTGGCGTGAGATAATGGAGTGAACCCTCATCATAGTGTAGAATACGGCTTTGATTTATTGTAAATAGTTATAGGTTATTAGTCCCTGTAATTGATAGTCCCTGTATTTGAATTTGAGGAGTTCGGTTATGTCGTCGATGGCTGACAGAGATGGAGTCATCTGGATGGATGGTGAAATGGTTCCCTGGCGTGAGGCAAAAGTCCATGTGTTAACCCATACATTGCATTATGGTATGGGCGTATTTGAAGGTGAACGAGCCTACCATACAGATAAAGGTGCGGCCATTTTCCGCCTGCAGGCGCATACCGATCGTCTGTTTCGTTCGGCGCATATTCTGAATATGCCAATGCCCTTTGATAAAGACACCATTAATGAAGCAACCAAAGCGGTCGTTGCACAGAACAACCTTGATACCGGCTATATTCGTCCCATGGCGTTTTATGGCAGTGAAGGTATGGGCCTGCGCGCCGATAATCTCAAAACCCATGTCATGATTGCAGCCTGGGAATGGGGTGCCTATCTGGGTGCCGATAATCTGGAAAAAGGCATTCGTATCCGGACGTCTTCCTATACCCGTCATCATGTCAATATCACTATGTGTAAAGCCAAGGCCAATGGTAACTATATGAATTCCATGCTGGCGCTTCAGGAAGCCTTGACCGATGGTTATGATGAGGCCCTGTTGCTGGATGTCGATGGTTTTGTTGCCGAAGGCAGCGGTGAGAATATCTTTATCGTGCGTAATGGCAAGATTTATACACCGGATCTGACTTCGGCTCTGGAAGGTATCACTCGGGATACGATTTTTATCCTGGCCGCTGAGCTGGGTTATGAAATTATAGAAAAGCGTATTACCCGTGATGAAGTGTACAGTGCCGATGAAGCCTTTTTTACCGGCTCTGCCGCGGAAGTCACCCCCATTCGTGAACTGGATCATCGAATCATCGGTAATGGCGCTCGTGGCCCGATTACTGAACAATTGCAAACCATGTATTTTGATCAGGTTCATGGCCGCCGTGAGCAATACCCTGAATGGCAGACTCTGGTTGCCGAATAAGATTAAAAGGAAAACCTATGGAACAAGCAAATGATGAAGAATTATTGACGCCTAATGCCAGTAATCGTTATGAGCTTAAAGAATCGGATTTGCCGGCTCACTGTCCGTTGCCGGGCATGAGTCTGTGGAATTCTCATCCTAAAGTGTATTTGCCTATCAAAGAAAATGGCGGCAAGGCAAAATGCCCTTATTGTAGCGCAGAATATTATCTGAAAGAGTGAATGCCAACATAGCAACTAAAATTCTGATCATCGGCCCGTCCTGGGTCGGTGACATGATTATGGCGCAAAGTCTGTTTATGTTGTTAAAGCAGCATGGCTCTGAATTCTCTGGCCCTGATGTGCAAATTGATGTTATGGCGCCCGGCTGGAGCGGTGCTCTGCTGGAACGCATGCCGGAGGTCGCCAACTTTATTAATATGCCTGTGGGTCACGGGTCTTTACAACTCAAACAACGTTATCAATTGGGTAAATCTCTACGCCGCAATCAATATGATCAGGCCATCTTATTACCGAATTCCCTAAAATCCGCCCTGGTGCCTTTCTGGGCCCGGATTCCAAAACGAACCGGCTATGTTGGAGAAATGCGTTATGGTCTGCTCAATGACATACGCAAGCTGGATAAATCACGCTTAACCATGACAGTGCAGCGATTTGCTGCGTTAGCCTATCCTGCCTCAAAAATGCTAGAGGCACAGTATACTGACCTGGAAAATATACCGGTACCGGCATTAAAGGTTGAAGCTGAAAAAGTGACCAGGGCATTGAGCAAGTTTCAGCTAGTCATCAATAAGCCGGTGTTATCATTATGTCCCGGTGCAGAATATGGTCCTGCCAAACAATGGCCGGCCAGACATTATGCCAGTCTGGCAAAAGACAAAATCGACCAGGGCTGGCAGGTCTGGATTTTTGGTTCCCAGAAGGATAATGCCGTTGCTGAAGCCATCAATGAACACCTGCAACAACAGTCACAAGAACAGTCACAAGAACAGGCGATCAATTTGTGTGGCCGGACGGAATTGGCTGAAGCCATTGATTTAATGTCGGTCAGTCAGGCGGTGGTGAGTAATGACTCCGGCCTGATGCATATGGCGGCAGCTCTGGCTGTGCCGGTGGTGGGTGTCTATGGTTCCAGCGACCCCGGCTTTACTCCACCCCTGGGCGACAATAGTGCCATGGTCAGTCTCAAGCTGGATTGCAGCCCCTGTTTTAAGAGAGCCTGTCCCCTGGGACATACCGATTGTCTGGAGAAACTGGAGCCGGCGCTGGTGCTGGAATCATTGCAACATTTATTAACTAAAACTAACCCTTCGGAGCAATCCCATTGAAACGGGTGTTGATCATCAAAACCTCGTCTCTGGGTGATGTGATCCACACCTTACCGGCACTAACGGATGCCCAAACCGCTCTTGGTGAGGTGCAATTTGACTGGGTGGTGGAAGAAAACTTTGCCGAGATTCCCCGTTGGCATCCGGCGGTAAGAAAGGTCATTCCGGTAGCCATTCGGCGCTGGCGCAAGCATATTGTGCAGAGCATTTTTTCCGGTGAGTGGAAAAATTTCAAACAACAAGTACGGCATGAACAATATGACGCGGTCATTGATGCCCAGGGCTTATTAAAAAGTGCCTGGTTAAGTCGCTATGCGCAAGGCCCGGTTTATGGCCTGGATAAACGTTCTGCCAGAGAACCAATGGCATCCCGTTTCTATCAATTTTCCATGGCCATTGCTAGACAGCAGCATGCAGTTGAACGGGTCAGAGAGTTGTTTGCCAGGAGTCTTGATTATTCTTTGCAGGATTTACCGCTTGATTATGGTATTGCAGAGTACCTGGCAAGCCAGGATGATGTTTCCAGGATTAATGATGCTAACGTTTCTCCTAAGCAAGTCATGTTTTTACATGGCACCACCTGGGTGACTAAACACTGGCCGGAACAATACTGGTCTGAAATGGCTGACAGAATCACTGCGTTGGGTCATCAGGTTGTTATTCCCTGGGGTAATGAGCAGGAATACCAAAGAGCCTGCCGGATTCAGCAGCACTGCTCTCATGCACAACAGGTTCGGGTGCTGGATAAAATGGGGCTCAATGAGCTGGTAAAGCAAATCAGGCTGGTTGATGTGGTCGTTGCTGTTGATACCGGGCTGGCTCATTTAGCCGCTGCTCTGGATAAGCCCACCGTGGCATTGTATGGTCCAACCAGTCCGGGGTTGACCGGTACTTATGGTAACCATCAATTCCACCTGAAGGTTGACTTTGAATGTTCGCCCTGTTTCAAAAAACAATGTCAGAAAACCAGGGATAATATCGCGCCGGAATGTTTTAGCACACTGACCCCGGAAAGGGTCATGAATTCTGTCAATGAATTATTGAATACGGATAATTCGCATTAATCACGGCTGTGATAAAGACTGTAATAACGATTGTGATAACGACTGTCATAAAGAGAAAAGTAGAAAATTAAATGAAACTGGCTTTTGTACTATTTAAATATTTTCCCTATGGTGGCCTGGAACGTGATTTTTTAAGGATTGCCAAGGAGTGTCAATCCCGAGGGCATGAAATTTATGTCTATAGTTTTATCTGGGAGGGTGAAGTGCCCGAAGGTTTTCATTTAACCTTAATCCCGGTCAAGGGCATTAGTAACCATCAACGCATTCATGATTTTTCGGAAAAGTTTTCCACTCTGTTGCAACAGCAAAAAGAGCAGTTTGATCTGGTGGTCGGTTTCAATAAAATGAAAGATCTGGATCTTTATTATGCCGCTGATCCCTGCTATGAAGCCAAGGTCAGAGAGCAGCATGGTCGATTATACCGTCTGGGAAAGCGCTACAAGGTTTACCAGTCCATGGAAGAATCCGTGTTTGCTGCGGATAAGAATGTGGAGCTGCTGTTTATCTCCGATATTCAAATGGAAAATTTTAAAAAAATATATCATACCCCGGCCGAGCGTTTTCACTCATTGCCGCCAGGAGTGGATCGTTCCCGCATACGACCAGATAATGCCGGCGACATCCGCAACAAAACTCGGGCAAGTCTGGCTTTACAGGAAGACGATAAATTATTATTGATGATTGGCACCGGTTATAAACGTAAAGGAGTTGACCGGGCAATGACCGCTCTTGCCAGTTTACCGGAGCCATTAAGAAGCAAAACCTTTTTACTGGTGGCGGGTGAAGATAAGTTAAAAAAATATCGGGCACTGGCAAAGCAGCTTGGCATTGAAAAACAGGTTCATCTGCCCGGCGCCAGGGATGATGTACCGCAATTGTTATTGGCCAGCGATCTGTTTCTGCATCCTGCTCGTCATGAGAATACCGGCACGGTGCTTCTGGAAGCCATTGCCGCCGGTATACCGCAATTGATCAGCGGTGTTTGCGGTTATGCTTTTCATATTGAACGGGCAGAGGCGGGCAAGGTGCTATCCGAGCCGTTTCAGCAAGGTGAAATGAACCAGCAACTTCTGGATATGCTGACCTCGGATCAATGGCCGCAATGGCAGGATAATGCCCTGCATTATATGCGCAGCAGTGATATTTTCAGCATGCCTGAAAAAGTTTCAGATATTATTGAAGCAACCGGTAAGGCACGCAGTATTGCGAATGCCTATAAGAATCATCATTAGTCAGCGGTTAATTTTAACCCTGACTTTGACTCTGTGCACTCAGGTCACAATCTTCTTTAAAGTAATATGAACCAGACAATGGATAGCATCAGTTTACAACAGTTACAAAATGTAACTCATGAATTCGCTGCCCCCTTTCGTTTGCAGGCAGATGGTCAGGTCATATATTGTCAGGAGCTTATTCGCGTGGTTCCTGGTAAGCGACTGGTGTTTCTCGGTACTTTCACTAATGACCGCTATACTGATCTTCCAGTCATTGTTAAATTATTTGTGCATGCTTCCCGGGCAAAGAAACATTGGCTCAGAGAATATGACGGTGCAAAACTGCTGAGTGATAATAGTATTCCGACACCGGATGCGATTGCTCAGGGAATTTCTGACGAAGGTATTTATTTTTTAATCTTTCGTTTTATTGAAGGTCAAAACCTGGCCTCATTCTGGCAGGCTAATAAACAATCGGATAGAGAACAAAAAATAAAATCTATGCTGTCGGTTCTGGAGCAACATCATCGTCTTGGTCTGGCGCATCAGGACTTACATTATGCCAATTTTTTACTGGGTGATGACGGCATCGTCTATACCCTGGATGGCGAGGAAGTGAAATCGAGTAGCGTGCCATTAAGCAAATCTTTGCGCTTGAAAAATCTGGCATTATTTCTTGCCCAGACGTTTGATTTAAGTAAAAACACCTGTGTTTCTCTGTTGCAGGATTATTATCAGCTGGCTTCCATAACCGCAAGCACTGAGGATTCGGAACAGTTCTGGCGATTGATCAAGGGTTATCATCAACAACGGATTGATCAATATCTAAAGAAAATTATCAGGGAATGTACTGAAGTTATCTATGAAAAAAACCAATCAGGCTATACCCTGTGTCGCAGAGACAAGCAGAACAATGTCAAGAAGAACAATGAACTGTCAAAACTGCTGGCGCAACCGGAACTGTTTTTTAATGATGAGCGCTCGGAATTTTTAAAGCAGGGTAATACCTGTACGGTTAAATTGGTCTGGGTCAATAACGAGCCTTATGTGATCAAACGTTATAATCCCAAAGGCATTGCTTATGAGCTGACCCATAAAGGAAAAAACTCCAGAGCCAGGAAGTCATGGATCAATGCGCATTTATTACGCTTTATGGGCCTGTTAACGCCAGAGCCGATTGCCCTGATAGAACAGCAAGCTGCTTTGGGTAAACGTTGCAGTTATTTTATCAGCCAATATACTGAAGGACAGGACAGCTGGGATTTTTTCTGCGATAAAAACAATTCCGATGCCGATAAACAATTGGCGGCAGAAGAACTTTTAGCTACTTTAAAGCGACTCTGTGATTATAATATCAGCCATGGCGATCTCAAGGGCAGTAATTTTCTGGTCAGCAAGAATAAGGTATGGCTACTGGATCTGGATGCCTTGACCCAACATAGCAGTCATTGGCGGTTCAGAAAAAACTGGCAACGTGATAAGCAGCGTTTTTTAAAAAATTGGGGCAAGAAAGCTTGTTATGAACCATGGAAAGATTATTTCAATCAGGCCCTTGCAGATGAACCTAATGATTCAGACAATGTCGCCGGATAATCGTTATTATGCCGCTTGAACTCAGTAAAGTATTTGCCCAGCATTGGCAAAACGATGATCCCTTTGTTGAAGTCGAAAAACTTCAGGGTGAAGTCTATCGTGCCCTGGAAGCTCGTAAAACCTTAAAATTTTCTCTGCAGGGAAAAAGTTATTTCATCAAAATACACCGAGGGATTGGCTGGTTTGAGATTATTGAAAACCTGTTACGCCTGCGCAAACCGGTTTTAGGTGCGGCCAATGAATATTTTGCCATTAAGAAACTGGAACAATTACATATTGATACCATGAAGATTGCCGGCTATGGTGTCAAAGGCAATAATCCTGCCCGGCAACAATCGTTTATTATTACTGAAGATCTGATCAATACCATCAGCCTGGAAGATTTTTGTGCTGACTGGAAAACGTTTTATGCCAACCATCAGGGGCCGGATTTTAAATTGAAGCTCGCTATAATCCGCAAGCTGGCTCATATCAGTCGCACCCTGCATGAAAACGGTGTCAATCACCGTGATTATTATATCTGTCACTTTCTTCTGGATATCAGTCATGGTAAAGATAATCTGGATTACCAGGATTTGAAAATTTCTTTAATTGATCTTCATAGAGCGCAATTACGCGAGCATACTCCGCAACGATGGTGCGTTAAAGATATTGCCAGCCTGTATTTTTCTGCCATGGATATTGGTCTGAGGCAACGTGACTTTTATCGTTTTATGAAATTGTATCATCATTGCGACTTACGTGATTGTTTAACAAAACATAGTGGTTTTTGGCAAAAAGTTGAATTACAGGGACAAAAATTATGGCAAAGGAAGCAGCGTAAGGGGGATGCGATTTAGTCGCTTTGGTGCATTAGCATGTTCAATATACTGAAAAAACAGATTAGCTGGCAAATTGTGCCTGAATATAAGAATACCCTTTCCGATACAGAATTTCAGAGTTTTGATGACGCTTTCAACTCTCAGGGCGAGTATGTCTCCGGCAATGTTTATAAAGTTTCGATTAAGGAAAAAAACTACTATCTGAAGAAATTTGGACTGCGCAAAAGATTAATTCCGCGCTATTTGAATCCAAGCAAGGTAAAAAATGAATGGCAGAACATGCTCTGGTTCAGGACGTTGGGCATACCGGCTGCTAAAGTCGTGGCCTATGGTCAGGAAACCAGAGGCTGGGTGGTCTGCCGTGGCATAATAATCACCGAAGAATTACTGGATTGCCGAGACCTGTCTGAGGTTGCTGATAATCACCGGGAGCTTTTGCAACAACCCGAATGGGTTGCCCAGGTGAGTCACCAGCTTGCTGAGGTCACCAGGACTATGCACCAGCACAGTTTTGCCCATAGCGACCTTAAATGGCGTAATATAATGGTGGATATCAAGGCGGATTACCCGCAGATCTATCTAATCGATTGTCCGGCGGGCATGAAATGGTATAAACCTTTTTTAGAGTATCGAATTATAAAAGATCTGGCCTGTCTGGATAAACGGGCTAAATATGAATTGTCAAAAAAACAGCGGCTGGCTTTTTACAAAGATTACGCCCAGTGCCAGAAATTAAGCGCAAAGGATAAACAGCGTATTAACAAAATCGTGGGATTTTTCCATAATCGAGAATAGTGGATGTTATTAGCGGGTAGCAGACTATTTTCTGGCTACTATGACTAGCGTCGGAAAATTGATAAAATGATAAATTGAATCCAGACATTAAGACTCTGTTAAATTAAACAAGGAACTATTTTGTGCCACTGATTACTCTCGGGCTTTCAGGCTCTCTTAATCACGATCCCTCTGCTGCGCTGTTTATTGATGGTAAATTAGTAGCCGCTGCCGAGGAAGAACGTTTTTTAAGGGACAAGCATGCCAAGGGCAAAATGCCTCTTGAGGCCACCCGGTTCTGTCTGGAATATGCCGGCATCAAGCCTGAACAGATCGATATTGTTGCTGTGCCCTATGCAGAAATCGATCTCAAAAGTGAAGCTCGATGGCATTATGCCAAACGTTACTGGTATGCACCGGATAGAGCCCTGGATGCTCTGTTTAATGGCAATCGCCGTTATCGTCGCTATGTGGGCAAGATCCGAAACATGTGCGAAGAAGTTGGCATAAACTGGGACAGTATTCAATTTGAGTCGGTTGAACACCATCTGGCCCATGCCAGCAGCTGTTATCATCTGTCCGGTTTCAAAGAAAAAACCGCTATTATGGGTATCGATGGTAAGGGTGAATACGCAACCACCTTCTTTGGCTATGGTGAAAATGGCAAAATCCATAAAATAAAAGAATTTTATGATCCCGATTCTCTGGGCGGCGTTTATGGTGCTATTACGGAATACCTGGGCTTTGAAATGCTGGACGGTGAATTCAAGGTCATGGGCATGGCGCCTTATGGTGATCCCGACAAATATGACTTCTCCCCCCTGATTGCTTTTGATGGCAAAGAATTCAAAGTGAACACCAAACTGGTGAATGTCATTGGCACCAGACGTTATAAAGAAAATGGTGTCGGTTATTATTTTTCGCCAAAGCTGATTGAATGGCTGGGGCCCAAACGTCAGGGTGATGAAATTGATGATCCCTATATCGATTATGCCGCCTCCATGCAAAAACTGTTTGAACAGATTGCGCTGCAATTAATGGATTATTATCTGGGTGATATCATCAAGGAAACCGGCAAGATTGCCTTTGCCGGCGGTGCGGCGCTGAATGTTAAGCTCAATCAGAAAATTATTGCCAGAGAGGAAGTGAAAGAATTATTTGTCCAGCCGGCAGCCTCCGATGCCGGTACGGCCATTGGTGCGGCTTCCTATGTGATCGCCGGTAAGGGGATTGAACTGGAGAAGATGGAACATGTTTATCTGGGGCCTGAATTCACCAATGAGCAATGTATTGACGCCTGTAAAAATTATCAAACCACTGATGGCCAGGCGGTTAAATATGAACAAATTGATGAGGTGCCAAAACGCATTGCTAAACTTCTGGCGGATGGCAACCCGGTTTCCTGGTTTCAGGGGCGTATGGAATTTGGCCCAAGGGCACTGGGTGGCCGCAGCATCCTGGGCTGCCCGAGTGTCCCCGGGGTCGCGGATCGGATCAACGAGCAAATCAAGTTTCGTGAACGCTGGCGACCTTTTTGCCCGAGTATGCTGGATACCGTGGCGCCACAAATGTTGAAAACCGACCATCCAGCGCCATTTATGACCTTTACCTTTGAGGTTAATGAGGGCTGGGCTGAACGGGTTCCGGAAGTGGTGCATGAAGATGGTACTGCCCGAGCTCAGGCGGTTACAGAAGCCATTAACCCCAGGTATTATGCGCTGTTAAAAGAAATGGAAAATCTGACCGGCAATGGCGTGGTCTTAAATACTTCGTTAAACCGCCGTGGCGAACCCGTGGTCTGTACGCCGCAGGATGCCCTGGATATGTTTTTTGGTTCCGATCTTCAGTATCTGATTATGCAGGATATTCTGGTTACCAAATAATAGTTACTAAGTTAGTGACTATCCGGGGATTGTTTTTTAACTATTATTAAAAAGCGATGACAAAATAACGCTTATGAGCGCAAAGAAAAAATATGCTTTACAGCTTTGCCATGACTACACCTTTCCGTATCTGGATGTCGCCAGGCAATATGCCAGTCTGTTTAAAGGCACGGATTATCAGGTAATCACCGTTTATTTAATTGGTGAAAAAAATGCTGATGTAGTCACCCGGACGGATTCCGATGAAGTGTTGTTTCTGGAAAATCGTTCCAAAGATTTACGGGGTTTGAAACGTAAACAGATCAAGCAGGTGAAGCAACTGTGTCAGCAGTATGATTTTGACTTTGCTATTGGTCATCGCTACAAAGCGATGTTCATATTGCGCCATATAAAAAACTTTCCGGTCATTGGCATTCATCATTCTTTTGGTAATTACATCCGCTTTATGCGTCGCTGGTTTGTCAATCATCATAGTAAAAACCTCTATCTGCTGGGGGTGTCAAATGCCATTCGGGATGATATTAGAAAATACCTGCCGCGTTTTCCTCAACAGCAGATACAGACTTTATATAATCGCATTAATGTCAGCCAGGTAATGGCGAACCAGGTCGATCGTATTGCTGCAAGAGAACATCTGGGCATTGCTCAGGACAAGTATGTTTTTGCGAATGTGGGCCGTTTGCATCCGGATAAAGATCAAAAGACATTGATCAATGCTTTTGCCAAAGTTGCCACAGAATTACCCGATGCCATTTTGGTTATTCTGGGCAAGGGACGGTTGGAGCAGGAATTAAAACAACAGGTCGCTCAATTGCAATTGAATGATCGGGTATTATTTCTTGGAGTGGTTCCCCATGCGGTCAATTATTTCAAAGCCTTTGACAGCTTTGTGCTAAGCTCTGATTTTGAACCCTTTGGTATGGTGTTACTTGAAGCCATTATTGCCGAAGTACCAGTTATAGCAACCGACGCCGGTGGTGCCAGAGAAATCATTAAAGATAAGCAGTGGTTATTTCAAATTGGTGATGTTGATAAATTGTCCGAGCTGATGTCGGCTATGTATGCTTTGGAACATAGCCAAAAGAACGCGCTTAATGATGAAAATATGCGATGGCTGAAGCAGAACTTTACCGATGAAGCCGTTAAAGAAGCTTTCTGGCAGTTGCCTTTTATGCAGTCATATCATAAATAATAGCTTTCCTGTTCACATGAATTGTGAGTTCAGATAATTTATGCAAAAGTTAACAATAGCATTAGTACCTCTACAACGTCTCGGTGATGGCGTAATTTCATCTATCCTGGCCAATAACCTTAATAAAATTAACTACTCAGTCACCATGTTTCATGGCTTTATGCATGACCTGAATCACTGGTTTGATTTTAACATCAATGATTACCCGTCTCATGAACAACTGGAAGCGATACTGGATGGCTATGATATTGTCATGATGGATATGTGCATACCCTATGTTTTATCCAAGAGTGTTGCAGAGCAGGAATTATTATCAAAAAAATATATCTTCTATGCCGTTGGACGCATGCAGGATGAGTTTTCCCATGATCATACGGAACGACTCATTACCCGTTTAGGTGAAAATGTCCGACCTTTAGTCAAACCATTTGCCCAGGCTTGTCGAACGATCAAGTATGACCGCAGTAATTCCATGGTTGATAATATGACCCATTATTGTCAAAGGACGCTTCAGCTTGAGCAGGTTAGTAATGACAGGGGTATGCAAATACCGGAAAATTTACACTTCCGAAAATATGATAAACGTGTGATTATTTCACCAACGAGCAGCCTGGAAAAGAAGAACTGGGGCGCCAAAAAATTTATTTTGCTGGCACGATTATTAAAGCAATACGGCTATCATCCGGTTTTTGCAGTGTCAGTTGGGGAATGGCAGGAATGGCATCAGATTATTAATGAAGAATTTGATTTGCCAAAATTTGAGACTATCAAATTTTTTGCAGAATATCTGTATGAGTCATTATGTTTAATTGGTAATGATTCTGGCGGTGGTCATATGGCTTCCCTGATGGGAGTGCCGGTGCTGACCATTGTCACCAGTCCCAGGAAATTAAATTTTAAATGGCGCCCCGGATGGGGAAATAATGCTGTAATTGCACCCAGCTTCACTTTTAAAATTATGGGTAAGCGTCATTGGCACCCATTTCTATCGGTACAAAAAGTGTTTAATAAGTTCAAGCAGCTCACTGAGTCGCGTTAAACCTTTGCCACTTCCCCATGGGCTGCTAAACTGGCATTGATGTCCACATAGTTCCAGCCCTCAACCATAATCTGATCCGGGAACCAGATATCATCAGGCCAGCCCAGATTGTATTTTGGTGCAATGACGAATTTGTCTCTTTGATCATTTAACCATCCTCCCCACCATGAGAAGGTGCTATTAGCCAGAATATTGTATTTACAGCGGGTGAGTAAAAACATATCGACAACCGCGGGATGATTTCTGGAAATAAATTTATTGGGTAGATCGGCAAAAACCTGTTCAGCAAAATCGGGCGCGTCGCTGATGATAACGAAATAAAGATCCTCAGGTAGCAATTTCAATGCTTCCCTGTAATAGGCGATAGGCAGTACCCAGCCAAGACCATCACCTTTTTCTTCCATGGCATGATAGTCGGAACGACGAATGTGTATACAACAACGTTTCTCCATGGGGGCAGGAATTTCCTGATCGACTTGATCAATTTGCTGTAAATATTCTTGCCTGGGGGTGAACCATTTTAAAATATTGCTGCGATTATGCTGAAAATATTTTTCTGACTGGAACATGCCCTGGATGCTATAACCATCTTGCAGGTCGAAAAAAGAGGTATCATACTTTTCATCGGATTTTTTGCTGGTATAGGGGGTTTTTGTAATCCGGAACAGACGTTTTTTGGCCCATGGACGAAGGTTATAGAGAAATCGTTTCCAGCCTAAAGAAAAACTGGTTTCGCCGGACAGTTGAAAGTGTTTAAATAAAGACCCTTTTTTTCCTCCACGGAAACAAAATTGATAGCCTTTATCATCGGCCAGGGTTTTACAGGCAGCATATTGGAACATATTGTTTCCGGTTTGCGCTCGCAGCTTAAGCATTAACATAATTGATTTCTTTAAACGGGTTTAAAAACAGTACATAAAAGATAAAATCTATTGTGTCATTCGACTTTGCACCAGATCAAGATATTTTTTACGGTATGATTTAATATCAAACTGTTCTAGCAGGCGGTGATGCAATTGCTCACCTATAAGCGCGCGCTCTTTTTCCGGCGTGCTATAATATTTTTCCATTATCTGAGATAGCTGTGCAACATCTTCAGGCACCACAAGTTCATCTTTATTTAATATGACTTCCGGGGCAACACCCACATTGGTGGCAATCAGTGGTACTTTGGCTGCCATTGCTTCAAGCACTACCAGAGAAAAACCTTCCGATAGCGATGACAGCACAAAAACATCCAATGCGGGTACTAAAAGTTTTGCATCAATAATCTCGCCAGGGAAAATGACCGCATCCTGGAGATTCTTTTCATTGACGTATTGCTGTAATTGATTTCTCAATTTACCATCACCAATAATGACCAGTTTGATGTTTTTATGTGACTGGTGAAGTTGTTCAAATGCCTTGATAAGATACAAATAGCCTTTTACCTTGACCATGCGGCCAATAGTGCCAAAGACAAAGCTGTCATTATCCAGACCGAGTTGGTTTCGTGCTTGTTCTCTACTATAAATTCTATTCAGTAGCTTCTCGGTATCAATGGCATTGTTAATGGTAACAACATTATTTTTGTTAAAGCCAAAGCCAATATGACATAAATAATCATTCACCACCTGAGATACGCCGACAATTGTCCAGTGTTTATCCAGAAACAATAAGGCATTAAGTTTTCGGTATAGACGGTTAAAATCATCCAGGTTGTGAACCACGCCAATGCAATGGGGGATCTTCAGGAATTTGTTCAGTTTAAGCATGATATCAAGTGCTTTAAAACGATGTGTGATCACTACATCAAAATTTTCAGCACGACAGAACTTCCAAAGTTCGCGCATGAGAGAAAGACGCAGGCCTTTCATGTCCTGGCTTTGAAAATTAAAATATTTTATCCGTTCACTCTGACTGTGCATGCCACTGGTGCTGGTTTCTGGTGTGCCAGTGAGGTAGGCGGTGACCACCTCAAAATCTTCAACGGGCAATGCTGCAATAATCTCTTCCTGCAAATCGGAAATACGCACACTGCATTTGGGTTGTAGGTGTAATACCTTGATTCGTTTAGTCATGAGTTAATGATTTCTATCACTATTTTTATCGGGGCTTTTAATAGTTAAACGGTTAAATTCAGCTGTCAATAATAAGGCAATCGGTAGCCAGGTCAAAAACCAGACTTCTTTGGGGCGAGAAAAAAAGCTGCCGCCTTCGGTCATGCCGGCGCTCATACCATAGACTAATAAAACAATACCAATTTGGGCTATTAATGTAGTTTTATTTTTTGCATAGACTGTCAATAACGATACCAGAAAGATTAGCCATAATAACAGGCCAACAATTCCCAAAAGATAAGTTAGTCCAAGATGAATATTGTGACTATCAGTAAAAGTGGTCTTTAAGTCCTCAATATAAATATAGATATCGCTACCAAGACCGGTACCAAAAATGGGATTGTGGGAAATCTTTTCCATAACAATAGACCAGATTTCAGGACGGTGAGACAAACCGCGTTGTATCAGCTGGTCATAATTGAAGCTGAAATAAATAGCGGCTATTGCACATATTATCAGGAAAAAATACAGCACAGCTCTACTTTTGTGCATCCACAGAAGTAATAAAAACACCATGCTTAAAGCAACTAATGGAGTTCTGGAATGGGTGAGAATTAGAAAGCCCAAAAGTCCGGCAAATATCAATATGAGTATCAGATCTTTTTTCCAGTTCCTTTTTATGGCAAAGAAGTAAGTGATCAGGAACGCTGTAAAGATGCCATAAATATGGGAAGACAATAGTGGATTGGACAGATTACCCAGGCCAACAATTCGCTCCGATATTGCCATGTTGTTTATTAAATAATCATCAAAGAAACTATAATAGGCGGCAATGCCATATATGCCTGCTGCAATAAGGAGCAGCTTGATAATTTTATCAGGGCTTTCTTTGCCGATTGCAATCACGGCCAGAATGAATAACACAATAATCAGGAGACGTTTAATGTACTTAAAATCATCGATAGACAAGTCATTCCAGAACAGGCTGAGCATGGCGTAGACTATTAAGACCAGTAAAATCTGAAAGGCCCTTGAAGTCAGAATCGGGGTAAACTGATCGCGCTTGCTCAGCACTAAAATTAAGGCCGGTAAAATTAGAAACAGATAGATTTGGGTATGGTAGGCACTGATGCTTTTGAAAAAAAGTATGCCGGTTAAAAAGAAAAACAAACCCAGAGGCAAAATATAATTACTGATAACTGAATTTACTTTTGTTAGATATCGTTCTATAGCCATCAGATTTTTACCGGTTTAATGGTTTTTTAGGTAACATGAAATGAAACAGCCCCCGAAGAAATTTCAGATTATAATAGCGTGGAGAAATTTGTTTAAGAATTTGCCAGGCATAGCTTCGATCTTTTTTGGACACTTTCAAAAACATGCGTAATAGCACCTGGTTTTTTACATCGAGGTAATCGGGTTCATTACGATAATTTTCATAGGTCTGCATCAGACTTTCAGTCATGAATTTATAATTTTTATAGGAATTGGTTTTATGTTCACGATAGTAGGCAAAGATATCATTCAGCACCGTAATTTTATAACCTGCATGGGTAATTCTTAACCACAAATCCAGATCTTCAAGATTGCTCTGCGTACTGAAGCCACCAACTTCCGATAATACTTCGGCGCGAATCATCACGGTCGGTGCGGGAGGGATTTGCTTGGGGGTTAAAAAAACAGTCTTGAAGTCGGCTTCATGATAATGATTAATCCGTTGCTTCTGCTTGATAGTGCCCTGGTCATCAATACAGATAATGCTGCCGCCCACAACGGCAATATCTGGTCGTTGTTCCAGAAACTCAACCTGCTTTTCCGTCTTATCCAGCATCAGGATATCGTCGGAACCAATCGGTGCAATATACTGTCCTTTTGCTTTGGTTAACGCTTTATTTAGGGTTCTGGTTAAACCCATATTTTCCTGGCGCTCAAAAGAAAACTGATACTTTTCACTGAGCTGCTGTAAAATATCAGCACTATTATCAGTAGAACCGTCATCGATAACAATCAGTTCTATATTGCGGTATGTCTGACGCACAACGCTTTCGATACACGCAGTGATATAATCCTGATGGTTATAGCATGAAATGATAATGCTAACGAGGGGTTGCTGTGTGCTCATAAAAACTAGCTTATCCAGATTATAGATGTTTCATTTTGAGTTTCTGATTGATTTTTAAAAACTGGTTTTTAAAAAAATTGCTTTTAATGTTGCAGTGCTGCAGATAACTCTGCTCGATAGCCTGGCTATGCTGAATAAATCCGATATCTTCTTCAATACGGAAAATATGTTTTAAGTTTCTTAAACGCTTTATTATACCCAGTGAAAACGGGCTGATACTCATATCTGAAATATCTATCAAGCCAAATCGCTTGTCCGGGGTATAGATGATATTGCCAAAATGAGCGGAACGGAAGAAAATTCCCTTGTCATGCAGTTGTGCAATAAATTGACCCAGGCGAATCAGAAATTCATCTTCAACCGGATTGGATTGCAGGTATTCCCGCACCGTTAAACCTTCAAGTTGTTGATAGTGCACAGCAGTCCGTTGGATGCTTTTGAAATTGTATAAATCAATCAATGTTATCGTTGGAATGTTAAGTCGCTCCAACTTGTGAGCATTTCTGGCAAAACGACGGGCAGGGGAATAAATAGTCGCTTGAGAGATCAGACGCTTGACTCGAAATAATTTGATGATTGTATGATCGGGCAGCTCCAGAACTTTTTTCCCATGCTCGTCATCAGCCAAAACAGTTGAATTTTGAGTAAGTTGGTTAAACTCGTCGAGTGTCAGATTTCTCATTAAATGGCTATCATTGTATTTCGTTGAATATCAAGTAGTTAATTATCTCATAGATTAGATGAAATATGCTAGCCACTGCTGAATCAGTTTGAAATATGATATGATTTGTTATTTTTATTATGAATGAGATTTCTGTGAGCGAGCAAACTAAGCCTTCCGGCTTCAAAGTCTATATGCGCTTATTGCAATATGTTAAGCCGCACTGGCAAATATTTGCATTGAGTGTTTTGGGTTATTTACTTTATTCCAGTTCGCAGCCTTTGCTGGCAAAGATGGCTGGTTGGTTAGCGAGCGCCGTTTATACCAAAGAACCCTCCGCCGTTTATCTGATCCCTTTATCATTACTGGGTATCTACCTGTTACGTGGTCTGGGTAGTTTTATTGGTAACTATTTTCTCGCCAAGGTATCTAATTCCATTGTTCGCGCCATGCGGGATGAATTATTTGATAAGCTGGTGTTATTACCCAATGGCTTTTATGAACGCAATAATTCGGGGCATCTGATTTCCGTTATTACCTTTAATGTCTCCCAGGTCACCGGAGCTGCTACCGATGCAGTAAAAGTAATCATTCGCGAAGGGATTGCGGTGATTGCCTTACTGGGATATTTATTTATTCTGAACTGGCAACTTTCCCTGGCTTTTCTGGCGGTGGGGCCCCTGATTGGCCTGGTGGTCGGTTATGCCAGCAAACGTTTTAAAAAGCTGAGCAAAAAAATACAGGTATCCATGGGCGACCTGACTCATGTATCTTCAGAAGCCATCAATGGTTATAAAGAAGTTAAAAGCTTCAGTGGCCAGGAATATGAAAAGCAGCGTTTTCATAAAGCCAGTGAAAATAACTACCGGCAAAATCTAAAAATGGTCCTGACCTCTTCGATTAATACCCCCATTTTGCAAATGATCGTTGCATTGGCTCTGGCTGCTCTGGTCTTTATCGCTTTGTCCTTTATTGGTGATATGGATCCTGCGGCTTTTATCACCTATATTACCGCAGCCGGTTTATTGCCTAAGCCTATTCGACAGTTAAGTGAAGTCAATGCCACCATTCAAAAAGGCATTGCCGCGGCTGAGAGTATCTTTGATTTAATCGATGAAGAGCCGGAGCAGGATAAAGGCACAATCGCAATAGAGAGTATTGCCGGTAAGCTGGAATTCAGGAATTTGACCTTCGCCTATCCGGGCACTGAGAAAAAAGTCATCGTTAATTTGAGTTTGACCATTCAACCGGGTCAGAGTGTGGCGCTTGTTGGCCATTCCGGCAGCGGCAAATCAACTCTGGCGAATTTGATTCCGCGCTTTTATGAAGTCGAGCAAGGCGCAATCTTGCTGGATGATAAACCTTTAAATGCCTATTCACTCAACAGTTTGCGTGACCAGATTTCATTTGTTACTCAGCAGGTCACTTTGTTTAATGATTCTATTGAGAACAATATTGCTTATGGTGCTTTAAGTGAACACTGTCGGGATGAAGTGATTCAGGCAGCTGAATCCGCTTATGCGATGGAATTTATACGAGAACAGTCTGATGGTCTGGATACTCTGGTGGGCGAAGACGGGGTACTTTTATCGGGAGGCCAGAGGCAACGACTGGCGATAGCAAGGGCCTTATTGAAAGACGCACCGATTTTGATACTGGATGAAGCAACATCCGCACTTGATACGGAGTCGGAAAGAAAAATCCAGGCGGCGCTGGACAATGTTATGCAGGGTAGAACAACACTGGTGATCGCTCATCGTTTATCCACTATAGAAAATGCAGATTTGATCGTGGTAATGGATCATGGCGAGATTGTTGAGCAGGGTAGCCATAGCGAATTATTGGCTCAGGAAGGCTATTATAGTCAGTTGCACAGTCGCCAATTTGCCGATGATGATAAAGGTAACTAAAATCTATCCTGATTAGCTAAGAGGGTATTTAATTCCCTGGCGAGGGCAGTTGTTTGTAAATCCGCTCCGCTCTGGTAATAACTGCTGAGTATATTTTTCAGATCTTCATAGGTGAGTGGTTCACCGCGACGGATCAGCCGGGAAAGATCATTGCGTCGGATCTGACTGGTCAATGGCAGCCACTTTAACTTCTCCAGATCAATCAATCGGACATCAATGGTCTCGGCATCACTTTTTACAAACAAGTGCTTTGAATAAAGACAATTATGGCGAAAATGAGCGTCATGCATTGCCCGTATCACTTTACCGGTCAGCTCCATAATGGCTGAGCGTTGCGGCAGTTGCTGGTGCTCTTCCTGAGAAAAAAATTCTTCAAAACTGTGATAGCCTTCGAGTGATTGGGTGATCAAAATGGCCTGATCCTTGCCGTTGATAGAGCGCTCACCATAGTATAGCGTCGTCAGAGTCGGTATGTTTTTATCATTTAAGTGTCTGATATTTTTATATTCACGCCGGAATGTTGGCACCCCTTTAAATGGGTGTAATATGGTTTTGCAGTTATGATTTTCCTGACGTTTAATAAACACCCAGGTGGTTTTTCCACTCGGATCATTGAGCGGATATTTGCTCACACCACTCCAGCCATTTCTTCGATAATTGGGTTCTTCAAACCATTCTGTTTCAAGGGCCCAGAGTTGCTCAAAACTGGCCAGCTGGTTCTGCTCCAACAGGCTTTTGGTTTCAGGGGAATTGATATAGGCGTATTTCACTACTTTTTTTCTCTCCTGGGCTTTTTCCGGTATAGCTTGGCTTCACCCTCAGGGCGAGTTTTAAAACGCCGGTGTACCCACAAATACTGTTCGGGCGCTTTTCTGATCTGTTCTTCTATTAATTGATTGGTTCGAATGGCATCGGCTTCCAGAGATTCTCCGGGAAAATTCTCCAGGGGCGGAAAAAAAATGATCTCATATCCCTGAGCCTTATCGAGGCGTCTGGATATATAGGGAATAATAGGAGCTTTGGTGACTTTTGCCATTCGCGAGGGTACCGTTTGCGTTGCTGCCATCTGACCCATAAAAGGCACAAATACGCTATTATCAATACCGGCATCCTGATCCGAGGCTATCCACATAAGGTTGTTATTTTTGATATAACGAAACGTCGGCCGGATCTCACTACGGCTAAAAACCCGATCAAACATGCTGTTCCTACGATTTAACGTCATCTGGTCAAACAGCGGGTTGCGTAATTTTTGATAGGTGACGGCAAATTTATGATCCAGAGTAATTAAACGGCCACTGATTTCAACCGTCGTATAATGGGCGCCCAGGACAATGGCGCCGGTTCCCTGTTGTAAAGCCGCATCAATATTTTCAAAACCACTGACTTTGACCAGCTTTCTCAGTTTATGCTCATTGCCCCACCAGCACATGGCGGTTTCGGCAATGCTGATACCTAAAGAATGGAAGTGATCGCGTACCAGTTTTGCCTGTTTTTCTGGAGATAATGCAGGAAAACACAGGCGGATATTCGTTTGCGCAATTTCACGGCGATAGGTCGCAATATGGTAAAAGATCTCGCCGATTACGGTACCAATAATGAGCTGCAGGCGGTAAGGTAAAATAGCCAGAATTCGCATACCGGCTAAGCCAAGCCAGGATGGCCAGAATTTTGGCGCAAGATAATCTTGCCATGGGAAAGCTTGTTTAGACATGTATTATTTCATAGCTTGTATAAATTTTTGTTCACATTGTACTGTTTATCAATGACTTTGTCAGTTTCATATCGGGCAATGTGCTATTATAGGCAGAATTCTCCTGAAAAACGGAGGCGCTGACAATTTGAGAGAAATGAGAGAAAAGACTGACTAATGCAAATCACAATCCCGGATTTTTCACAGGCAAAGATATTGGTTGTAGGCGATCTGATGCTGGATCGATATTGGCATGGTCCGACCTCACGAATATCACCTGAAGCGCCTGTGCCAGTGGTTAAAATTGAAGAATCCGAAGAACGGGCCGGTGGCGCGGGTAATGTGGCATTGAATATAGCGGCTTTGAACGGGACCCCTTCGCTGGTCGGTCTGACCGGTCAGGATGAGCCTGCCAGTATTTTAAAAAAACGCCTGAGTCATCAGGGAGTTAATTGCCAGTTTGTGGAGCTGGCTGATTGTACCACGATTACCAAATTACGTATTTTAAGCCGTCATCAACAGTTAATTCGTCTGGATTTTGAAGATGGTTTCCATGCCGATAGCGGTGAGCATTTATCGCAGGCCTATCAGGAGCAATTAGCTCATCATGAAGTGGTACTATTTTCAGACTACCAGAAAGGCACATTACGCGACTTACCCCAACTTATTGCCCTGGCCAGAGAACAGGGTAAGAAAATTATCATTGATCCCAAAGGGACTGACTTTTCTCAGTATCAGGGGGCGACCTTGCTGACGCCTAATCTGTCAGAATTTGAAACCATTGTCGGGCATTGCGACAATGATGAGCAATTGGTGGAAAAAGCAGAACAATTACTCCAGCAACTACAACTGGATGCGCTATTGATTACCCGTAGTGAGAAAGGCATGACCCTGGTGCAGGCGGGAGAACCAGCCGTACATTTGCCCACTCGGGCCAGAGAAGTGTATGATGTTACCGGTGCTGGTGATACAGTCATCGCAACCTTGGCCACCGCCATTGCCGTTGGCATGGATTTGGTCACCGCCACCAAGCTAGCCAATCTTGCCGCCAGTGTCGTGGTGGGCAAGGTGGGTACGGCAACGGTCACGGTGCATGAATTACGCACGGCCATGCGTCAGTTAAGTGATGTGGAACAGGGGATCATTGCAGAGGAACGCCTGATAGAGCTGGTCAAAGATGCCAGACTTCATGGTGAAAAAGTGATTATGACCAATGGCTGCTTTGATATCCTGCATGCAGGACATGTGACCTATCTGGAACAGGCAAAAAGTCTGGGCGACCGCCTGGTTGTGGCGGTAAATGATGATGATTCCGTGAAACGCATTAAAGGACCCGAGCGACCGGTCAATAATATGAATCGTCGCATGCAGGTCCTGGCCGGTTTAAGCTGTGTGGACTGGGTGGTGCCATTTTATGAAGATACGCCGACGCGATTGATTTGCGATGTCGCACCTTCGGTACTGGTGAAAGGCGGGGACAACGAACCGGATAAAATTCCCGGTGGCCAGTGCGTTCGTGAACAGGGTGGCGAAGTGCTGGTGATGGAATATGTTGATAATTGTTCCACCACGGGGCTTATCCGTTCCATCAGGGCGGCGGATGAGTCCGTGGAAAGTAAAACGGATGGTGAATAGACCAGACCATGAAGGCTAACGGTACTCATCATACGGTGGATATTGCTATTATAGGCGGCGGTATCGCCGGCTTATGGACCCTGGCACGATTGCATAAGTCTGGTTATCAGGCTGTTTTACTGGAAGCTGAAGCGCTGGGCTGTGTGCAAAGCGGAGCTTCCCAGGGTATCATTCATGGCGGTACCAAATATGCCCTGACCGGAAAATTGACTAATTCCTCACAAGCCATTGCGCAAATGCCGCAACGCTGGAAAGCGTGCCTTGATGGTCATGGCGAAGTGGATCTCAGTAAGGCCAGAAAGCTGTCCGATCATCAATACCTCTGGTCCAGTAAAAATCTGGCCTCCCGGCTCACCGGATTTTTTGCCAGCAAGGTGATGAGCAGCCGTATGCAACACCTGTCAAAGCAAGATTATGTCCCGCCGTTTAAGCATGCAGATTTTCACGGAGAGTTGTACCAACTGGATGAGCCGGTGCTGGATATTCGCAGCGTGATTGACGCCATTCGGGAACAATTTCAGCCGTTTATCCTGCATATGGCGGTGGATGAAATAAATGATGATGCCGGTAAGTATCAGATAAAGTCTGCAGACAATAATCATTGTATCAATGCCAAAACCTTAATTTTCACTGCCGGAGCCGGTAATGAAAAATTACTGAACCTGGTCAATCTTAAACAGCCGGAATTACAGCTCAGGCCGTTATTAATGCCCATGCTCAAGGCTAATGCGTCGGTATTGCCAATGATGTATGCACATTGCATGGGTGCCAGCGCCTTACCCAAAATGACCATTACCGCCCATAAACTGGCTTCTCAGGTGGTTTGGTACCTGGGGGGCGAAATCGCTGAAACCGGAGTTGGACGCACAAATCAAGAACAGGTGCGGGCCGCCAGAGAAGAACTGCAAAGACTGATGCCCTGGATGGATTTTTCGCAATGTCAGTGGTCCACCCTGGCAATAGACCGGGCGGAACCTAAAATGGCAGATGGTAGTCGACCTTCTGAGCCAGCGGTCTACCGGCAAAACAATATCATTACCGCCTGGCCGGTTAAGCTGGCTATGGCACCGATTATGGTGGATAAGATCCTGGTTGAACTGGAACAGCTGGATATCGACAAAAATTCTCGAACAATTGACTGGGCGGAAAGACCACTGGCGCAAACGACACAACTACCCTGGGACAAGGTACAACACTGGTTATGATGAATACAAGAGAACTGGGACAAACGGGCATTCAGGTCAGCCCTCTAGGACTTGGAACGGTAAAATTTGGTCGTGATCAGCAGGTTAAATACCCCTGGTCATTTAACATTCCGGATGATCAGCAGGTACGGGAGCTATTATTTCTGAGTCGGGAACTGGGTATTAATCTTCCGGATACCGCTCCCGCTTACGGCAATAGCGAGGAACGCCTGGGACAGTTGCTCAGTAATCGACAGGATTGGGTCATTGTCTCTAAAGTTGGCGAAGCCTTTGAAAATGGCCAGTCTCGATTCGATTT
>Ga0316204_10003364_pt1 | contig 32312 bp, 32 predicted proteins | sample 6monrhotite_MG_2_FD_205661 | JGI IMG/M metagenome (GOLD analysis project Ga0316204, IMG submission 205661) | Microbial mat bacterial communities from mineral coupon in-situ incubated in ocean water Damariscotta River, Maine, United States -... | ecosystem: Environmental > Aquatic > Marine >... | reverse complement strand
CAACCGACGGCTTGCCAGGGATTTTGAAAACCTTGCCAGGACCGCAACCGCATTGGTCCGTCTCGCTATGATCAAACTTATGCTAAGGCGTTTAGCAAGAACGTAAACTTTTCGGACGGACTCTTACACAAGTGCTATGAACCAGAAATCTGTTATAGATCAACAAATCGGGTACATTGATTACCTTGGCCAACAGTACCCTGTATTCATGCAGGATTTCTGGATAATTATGCCAACTGGTAAGGACATAAACGACGTCAAGTCGTTAGGCATGATCCAACACAATGCAAAATTAGGACAGGGCGTAGTTCTTGCAGTGACGAAAATGCCAGGAGGTAAAAACTTTCGCCATGGTCGACGCCCTCAGGTTGAGTCAAAATTTGAAGAAATTCGGAAAAAAAACTACCCAGATAGGCCAAGTCGCACCGAATGCTTTTATATGTCACTCACGCAGGAATTAGCTGAACAGCGAAAGGCTATATGGGGAAGCAAGGACCGTGAAATTTTTCGGTGCAGAATCATTCCCGCTCAGGCGAAAATCTTGGCGGCTGATATGACATTTTACAATAATTTTGAAGATACCGAAAATGAGGAGCTGATTCACAACTACTGGAACGGTGTCATAAAGGATGAGAGCGAAATCGAAATTTTATTTGATGGTTCACTGTATTTTCCTGACTGGCAGTCTTTCGAAACCATCCCATAACGCCGACGTGCTCAGCCCGCTCGGATTACGGTGACAGTTTACTCTACCCATAGATGAATTCAGAAATATATTTTCAGACTTCTTAACCCTCACCCATGCAACGCCCTTACCGCCGTTTGCGGTTCTTTGTCGATGATGTGCAGCAGGGCGATGGCGGGGCCTTCGGGGTGGCGGCGGCCTTGTTCCCAGTTGCGCAGCGTGCCGACGGGGATCATGAACAGGGATGCGAATTTGGGTTGGGAGAGGCCGGATTTTTGGCGGATTTTTTTGACGTCGATGGCCGCCAGGGTGCGTAACTCGGCGGTGGCGTCGTTGCCCCCGGCATGAGCCAGCGCGTCTTCCAGGCCTGCCATGATTTTGTTGAAGGCAGCGGGCATGGTTTAGCCCTCCCTTTAGAAAGACGTGGATGCCCGGATCAAGTTCGGGCAAGACAACATCATCTAACTCTGTGTCCTCTGTGCACTCTGTGGTCAAACAGACAGAAACAAGATTATACGCCAGTGACGCACTTATAAAATGCGTTCACAACAACCCCAAAGTCTTAAACGAGCTATTCCCACTCCTGCTCACCACCACATGGTCATGCAGCGAGATGCCGAGCTTTTCGCCGGCGCCTTGCAGTTCGCGGGTCATTTCGATGTCGGCTTGGGATGGTGTGGGATCGCCTGAGGGGTGGTTGTGGACCAAGATGAGCGCGCTGGCGCTGAGCTCGAGGGCGCGTTTGATGACTTCGCGGGGATAGACCGGGGTGTGGTCGATGGTGCCTTCTTGCTGCAGTTCGTCGGCGATGAGGATGTTTTTGCGATTGAGAAACAGCACTCGGAACTGCTCAGTCTTGTTGTGGCCCATGGACACCCGGCAATAATCCATCAGGCTTTGCCAACTGCCCAGCACCGGCTGGTCCATCACGTCGTCTTGCAACAAGCGCACCGCGGCTTGGCGCACCGCCAGCAAGCTCACCGCCGCCACTTCGCCGATGCCATCGGTTTTTTGCAGTTCCGCACTGTCGGCGTTGAGCACGCCCGCGAAACTGCCGAACCGTTTGAGCAGGGCTTTGGCGATCGGTTTGACGTCGCGCCGTGGCATGGCGGCGAACAGCAACAGCTCGATCAGCTCGTAATCGGCCAGATCGTCGCCTTTGGATTTTTGGAATCGTTCGCGCAGGCGCTGACGGTGTCCGGCGTGGTGGGGTGGGGTGTTTGTGCTGTCGGGCATACGGGCTCACTCAAAACGCGGGCGAATCTTTACCTTGCATCCAAGGGTTGCCCGTAGAGTGCCTAACTATACGGCGGTTTGTCCAGACCTTCCGGCGACTGGGTAAAGACTTCAAAGCCGTCCGCCGTGACGCCGAGGGAGTGTTCGAACTGCGCCGACAAGGATCGGTCCTTGGTCACCGCGGTCCAACCGTCGTCGAGGACTTTTACCCCCGCCTTACCGAGGTTGACCATCGGCTCGATGGTGAAGAACATGCCTTCTTGCAGCACCGTACCGGTGCCGGGGGTGCCGAAATTCATGATGCTGGGTACGGTTTGAAAGACTTGGCCGATGCCGTGGCCGCAAAATTCTTCAACCACGCTGCAGCGATTAAGTTCGGCATGGGTCTGTATGGCGTGGCCGATGTCGCCCACCGTTGCACCGGGTTTAACGGTGCGGATGCCCGCCCACATGGTTTCAAAGGTGATGTCGATCAGGCGTTTGGTTTTGACGGAGGTCTCGCCAACCGTGAACATGCGCGAGGTGTCGCCATGCCAGCCATCGACAATGGTGGTGACGTCGATGTTGAGCATATCGCCATCGCGCAAAATCTTGTCGCCGGGGATGCCGTGACAGACCACGTGATTGACCGACGTGCACACCGATTTGGGAAAGCCGTGATAGTTCAGCGGTGCGGGTACGGCCCCGTGATCGACGATGAAATCGTGACAAAGGGTATCCAGCGCATCGGTGCTGATCCCCGGTTTGACGTGAGGGGCGATCATATCCAGGGTTTCGGCGGCGAGCCGTCCGGCTTTGCGCATGGCCTCAAAGCCCGCGCGGTCGTGGAGTATGATTTTTTGAGGTTCGTGCATTTTGGATGGCCACCTAAGCTTGAAAGAAGCTCAAGTGTCTCAGCCATAAGGCGGTTTGTCCAGCCCTTCCGGCGACTGGGTAAAGACCTCAAAGCCGTCCGCCGTCACGGCGAGGGAGTGTTCGAACTGCGCCGACAGCGAGCGGTCCTTGGTCACGGCGGTCCAGCCGTCGCCGAGAATCTTCACATCGTACTTGCCCAGGTTGATCATCGGTTCGATGGTGAAGAACATGCCTTCTTCCAGTTTCGTGCCGGTGCTGGGCTCGCCGAAATGCATGATGTTGGGCGCGTCGTGAAACACCCGGCCGAGACCGTGACCGCAAAAATCGCGCACCACGGAGCAGCGCTGCTTTTCCGCAAACGACTGAATGGCGTGGCCGATGTCGCCGGTGGTCGCGCCTGGTTTGACCACGCGGATGCCTTCCCACATGGCCTCAAAGGTGATGTCGATCAGACGCTTGGCTTTGACCGAGACCTCGCCGACCGTGAACATGCGCGACGTGTCGCCGTACCAGCCGTCTAAAATGGTGGTGATGTCGAGGTTGATGATGTCGCCGTCGTGCAGTTTCTTGTCGCCGGGGATGCCGTGACACACCACGTGATTGACCGAGGCGCAGATGGATTTGGGAAAGCCGCGATAATTCAACGGTGCGGGCTGCGCGCCATGGGCGACGATGAAATCGTGACAGATGGTGTCGAGCTCTTCGGTGGTCACGCCCGGCTTCACGTGCGGGGTGACGACGTCGATGGTCTGGGCCGCGAGACGGCCGGCCTTGCGCATGCCTTCGAAGTCTTCGGGACCGTGGATTTTGATGGTGCGGGACTGGCTCATAAGCTGCTTTGCATGTTTGTGGTTTGGGGATTATGACACGGGCTTCGAAAAATCAAAGCCTGACGTCCGGGTCAATTTCAACGGGTCCGGTGATTTCGATCTCTTCGGGGGAAACGCGGCACCCGTAAGCCAGAACTTCGACACCGCGTTTGATGGCGGTTTGAAGGCCCTTTGCATAGGTCGGGTCGATGTCGGCGGCAATCGTGAAACTGTGCGCATCGTCGCGCTGGACCAGATAAAACATCACCGCGCGGTGGCCTTGTTCGACCATGTCACCCAACTCATCCAAGTGCTTTGCGCCGCGCGCGGTGACCGCGTCGGGAAATTCGGCGGGTGCGCCGGGGGAAAGGTCGCGGCGCATGGTGGTGTTTTTGACCTCGACATAGCATTGCGGCTTGCCGGGGCTTTCCAACAAAATGTCGATGCGCGAGTTCTTGCCGTATTTGACCTCGCGGCGCTGGCTGTCGTAGCCCGTCAGCTCTTTGATTTTGCCCGCTTCGATGGCTTCATAGACGATGCGGTTGGGGTGCTGGGTGTTGATGCCGACCATGGCACTGCCGATCTTGACCAGTTCCCAGGTGTATTTGAGCTTGCGCTTGGGATCGTTGGCGGGGCTCAGCCACACGTCGGCGCCTGCGTCGTTGACCGACAGCATCGAGCCCGAATTCGCGCAATGCGCAACCACAACGGTGCCGTCCGCCAGTTCGACATCGGTGAGGAAACGCTTGTAGCGCTTGATCAGCTTACCGGGAATGAGGGGTGTTTTAAATTTCATAAGCGCACCCTAAGCATCGAATTGGAATGGTTCAAGACCGTTTCTCAGTTTTACGTTGTTCATTGTCGGCGCGAAAGCGTGCGTGCTAACCTTAGGTGGACGCGCCATAATCCAAGACACTGTCTGCGATTGTGGTTTTGGCACACTTAATCAAGGGGGCACAATGTTCGTATCCAACGTGGAAATCATTCCCGGTAAGGAAATCGCTCAGCACTTGGGATTGGTGCATGGCAGCACGGTGCAGGCCAAGCACATCGGTTCCGACTTTATGGCGAGCATCAAGAATATTTTCGGCGGTGAGCTGAAAGGCTATACGGAGCTTTTGGAAACCTCGCGCAATGAAGCGATGGAGCGCATGCTCAAGGAAGCCAAAACCTTAGGGGCGAACGCGGTGGTCAATGTACGGTTTTCAACCTCGTCCATTGCCGCGGGCGCGGCGGAAATCCTGGTCTACGGTTCCGCCGTCGTGTTGGAGGACAGCGCGCGTGAATTATGAGTTTCTATTTAATATTGGAATTATCGTCGTGCCTTTGTTGTTGGGCTTCGTCTTCGGTCAATGGAACGAAAAGCGTCACTACAAATCCATTTTGCACCGTGAAGCTGAGTTGCGCACCTTGATGGCGTTTTCCTCCCGCCACATCCCCAAGGGGATCGAGGTGAGCGATCCGCACGTCGTAATCGGTTCGGCGGTGATCTCGGTGGATTATTTTAAGACGTTCCTGGCCTCACTACGCGGTATTTTCGGCGGAACCATGTCCAGCTACGAGACGCTGCTGGAACGGTCCCGGCGCGAAGCGGTCTTGCGCATGAAGCAAAGCGCCCGTGAACTGGGCGCAGATGTCGTGTTCAACGTGCGTTTGGAAACGTGTCCGGTGTTTGCATCGGGCAAACAGAACGTCACCCGCTCCATCGAGGTGATGGCCTACGGAACGGCGATCAAAACGCCCGCGTTTCGCGGGTGAAATCGGGAATGAAATACGCCAACCCCAAACCGCCGGAAGGCATCAACACCGGCGGCTATAGACCTGGCCGCGAATTCTTTGTGTTGGGCGCATCCTTGGCGGTGATCGCCGGGCTGGCGTTGGCGGTGGTGTTTCAATTCGGGGAATGGGTTGCGCCTTACGTTCCGTTTTCCTGGGAAAAACGCTTGGAAGGGTCGTTCGTCGAAAACTTCCAAAACGACAAAGCGCCAAACCCATCCGTCGAAGCGGCCTTGCAAAGGCTGGCGGACCGGCTGAGCGGCGCAATGGACCTTGGCGACGATATGCGCGTTACGGTCCACTTCGTTGATGACAAGACCGTCAACGCGCTCGCCACCATCGGCGGCAACATATTCGTCTATCGGGGCTTGTTGGCGCGCTTGGAGAACGAAAACGCCCTCGCCATGGTGCTGGCCCATGAAATCGCTCACGTTAAACATCGCGACGTTTTGGCGGCGCTGGGCAGCGGGGTGCTGGTATCCGTCGCCAGCTCTTTCGTGCTGGGCGATGCGGGCCGGGTGGGCGATTTGCTGGGCCATGAAACCGTGTTCACCATGCTGCACTTTTCCCGCGCCAAGGAAAAGCGCGCCGATTTGGACGCCATGCGCGCCGTGGTTCAGGAGTACGGTCATGGCGGTGGGGCCGTGGACTTGTTTAAGGTCTTCAATGTGATGGAGCGTGAAGCGGGAGTTAAGCGCAAAACCGATCTGTTCACCAGCCACCCTCTCACGCCGAACAGGCTGAAGGCTTTGCGCGTTTTGGCCGAAAGTCAGGGCTGGCTTATGGACGGGCCGCGCCGGCCTATGCCGAAAGACCTGAAACTGAATTAATTTTCGAGTGCGTCTATGAGTGAGGTCTGTGCGCTGCCGGGGCTGAGCGGTTTTTGCTGGTCGGGATGGGGCGACCACGCGGTCAGGTAAAGGATGTCGAAGGTCGCAGGGATGCGTCCTTCGCCGCAATCGTCTTGGCCTTGGAATTTCTCGAAATATATTTCCGCCGCGCGCATCATGGTGTCGCGCCGGGTGAAGGATTTGCGACGCCCGCTGACCGCGCCGGCTTCGCCCATGCCGCGCAGGTCGTGCATCAGCTTGAACATGTCGGGATACGACACGGTGATGGTTTCGGTATCGACCACGGGCAAGGTAAAGCCCGCGCGTTGCAGCAACGCGCCCAGGTCCTGCACCGTGGCGTAAGGGGAAACGCGCGGGCTCATGCCCATTTCCACGTCCATCTCAGCCGCCATCAGGGCGGTGCGCAGCTCTTGCAGCGTGCCTTCGCCGAGCATGGCGGCGAGAAACAGGCCGTCGGGTTTGAGCGCTTGGCGAATTTGCACCAATGCGCCCGGCAGGTCGTTGGCCCAATGCAGCGACAAATTGGACATCACCAGATCGAAGCTTTCGGGCTTTACGGGCAGGAATTCCTCGTCGGCGGCAAAGCTGACGCCACGGGTTTCACGTTGAGCCTTGGCCGACAGGGCGGGCGATGGGTCGCACTGCATCAACGTTTCGATGCCGCCGCGAGATCCGAGGTTTTTCGCAATCTCACCGCCATGACAGCCGATGTCCAGCGCCAGGGGGAAGCTGCGCTTGACGTCGTCCAGCCGGTCGGTCAGCCGGTCCGCGACTTCGCTGAACAAGAAATCGTGATCATCCAGCAGCGTAGCCGCGCGCTCGCGGTGCAGGCGCACGGCGGCGCGTTCGAACAAAGCCATGTGTGGCGGTGTGGCCATGGTGATCAATCCTTTTTGCTCAGGGCCCCTATATGACACAGCCGGGTTGGCTGTTAAAGTGTTAGCTCATAGGTTGATGAGGGGCCTCAAAAAGTGCATCAAGGCGTGTTTTCATCGTTCGCGCGCGTGATCGATCTGGTTCTGCCGCCCACCTGTCCGGGGTGTGGGGCGCAGGTGGTGGATGCGCAGACCCTGTGCGCCGCGTGTTGGTCTCGTATCACATTTTTGGGCGCGGCGTGTTGCGACGCGTGCGCGCATCCGTTCGATTATGAGGTGGCCGAGCACACACTCTGCGGTGCTTGTGCGCGCTCAGCACCGCCGTTCGACCGCGCGCGAGCGGCGGTGTTGTATGATGAACGCTCGCGCGATCTGGTGTTGGGTTTCAAGCATGCGGACCGGACCGACGCCGCGCTGCTCTACGCCAAATGGATGCTGAGCGCCGGGCACCATCTGGTGGCGGATGCGGATGTGATCGTGCCCGTTCCCCTGCATTGGACGCGGCTGTTTGCGCGGCGTTACAATCAAGCGGCCTTGCTGGCCCATGGAATAGGAAAACTTGGACACACACCCGTGCTGGCGGATGCCATGATGCGCAAGCGCAAAACGCCCAGTCAGGGGCGGCTCGGCCGGTTGGCGCGGGCGCGCAATGTCCAGGGTGCGTTTGCGGTGACGCCGCGTCACCGTTTGAAACTCAAAGGCAAGCGGGTTTTGTTGGTCGATGACGTCTACACCACCGGGGCCACATTGCGCACGGCTGCCAAGGTCTTGAAACGCGCGGGCTGCGCGGGGGTGGACGTGCTGGTGCTGGCGCGTGTGGTTCGGGGGTTTGTTTGAAGGGCGTGAAGGGCTATATACAAAGAAACTTTATATGTAGGCACGTGCGGGCTGCGGCTCGACCAGTTGGAATGAGCCCATGACCAGAATCGAAATTTACACCACCCCCGTTTGCCCTTATTGCATCCGCGCCAAGGCGCTGTTGAACAAAAAGGGCGTTCAATACGAAGAATTCAACGTGATGATGGATCGCGCCAAGCGCAAGGAAATGGAACAGCGCACCGGCGGGCACACGGTGCCGCAAATCATCATCGACGGCAAGCCGATCGGCGGTTGCGACGAAATGTTCGAGCTCGATTTCGACGGCGAACTGGATGCCATGATCGGCGTCGCTTAAATGAAGGCACCTCTTTCGCCCTTTAAAGCGGCGTGCGTTCAAGTCAACGCCAGCGACAACATGGCCGAAAATATTGAAGAGGCCTGCCAGCAAGCGCGTATGGCGGCGATGTTGGGTGCGGAGCTGGTGCTGTTTCCCGAAAACGTGGCGATGATGACGTTCGGCGCGGACGCGATCCGCGCCAATGCCTGCTTTCAAAACGAGCATCCCGCCCTTCCGGCGTTTAGCGCCTTGGCCCAGGATCTCGATATCTGGCTGCATGGCGGCACATTGGCGATTAAGGTGGGTGACAAAATCGCCAACCGTGCGTTCGTCTTTTCACCAGACGGTGAAATCGCGGCAACGTACGATAAAATCCACATGTTCGACGTCGATCTGGACGGCGGGGAAAGCTACCGCGAATCAGAGACCTTCAGCCCAGGGTCCGAAGTGGTGGTGGCGCAATTGCCGTGGGGCGGCTTGGGGTTGAGTACGTGCTACGATGTGCGTTTTCCCTACCTTTATCGGGCTTTGGCGGGCCAAGGGGCGGGCATGTTGGCGGTTCCGGCGGCGTTCACCGTGCCCACCGGTCAAGCACACTGGCACGTATTGTTGCGCGCCCGGGCCATCGAAACCGGCTGTTACGTCTTTGCGCCGGGCCAAACCGGTGCGCACGCCGGTGGCCGCCGGACCTACGGTCATTCGCTGATCATCGATCCGTGGGGCGAAGTTTTGGAGGATGCCGAAGACGGTCCCGGCATCATCATCACCGACATCGACCCGGCCCGTGTGTTGGAAGCCCGCGCCATGGTGCCGTCGCTATCTCACACACGTGAAATTTCGTGAGCTTTCGGCTCAAAGTCATCACGTTCCGATAAACCCAAATCGTTCACCGCGCACAAGCGTTGCTTGACGCCGGTGATGTCCGCGTTTCCGACCAGACCGTGTTCATACGCGACGATCTGCAATTGGCCGCGCACCGCATCGAGCAACTCGCCGGATTTCAACAGGTGGTCGGGATTGCGCGGGCGGGTGTAGGCTTCGTTGCCGCGCGCAAAGGTCTCATAGATCAGCACGCCGCCGGGCGCTAAGCTGGCGATGAGCCGATCAAACAGGTTGCGGTGCAGATAATTGACCACCACCACGGCATCGAAACGCCGCGCATCCAGCGGCCAGGGGGAAGCGTCCTCTAGGTCGGCTTCGATCAATTCGGCATTTTGGTGGGCGGCGAGGTTTTGCAAAGGCTCCACGGTGCGATCGACGAACGTCACCTGACAGCCGCGCTCTAAAAACAACCGCCCATGGCGCCCGCTACCTGCGGCCAGATCCAAAACGCTGCCTTGCGTCTTGATCAGGTGTGCCCAGCGTAAAACCCATGGTGAAGGCTGGGTGATTTTCAGGTGGCGCGAAGCTTTAGGTGCGTCTTCGGTGTTGGACATTTGTTAACCCTTGCAGCGTAATCTCAGCGGAACGTAGCCGACATGAGGCTTTGGATTCGTGTGCGGCATACTATAATGGTCTGTACTTTGAATTGATAACGGGTTTGCCCCGATGATCCTGTACCAACTGCGTTGCGCCGACGAACACCGCTTTGAAGCTTGGTTTCGCGATAGCGCCTCTTACGATCTGCAAGCCCGCTCAGGCGATGTGGAATGCCCGTATTGCGGCTCGACCGATATCTCAAAAGCCCCGATGGCGCCGCGCATCGCCTCTTCAAAGCCTCAAGAAGAGGGGGCCGACGCGGCCCAAGAACAAGATGAGCGCCGTGCAACGGAAGTGGCGCAACAAATTCTCGACGCCGTGGGCCGCATTCGCGATTACGCCGAAGACAATTTCGAAGACGTGGGCGAAGACTTCGCCGATGAAGCGCGCAAAATCCATCACGGCGACACACCCGAACGCGGCATCTACGGCAAAGCGACGGAACAAGACGCCGAAGAGCTGGAAGACGAAGGTATCGATTTTGTGCGCCTGCCGGGCGGAACGCGGCGAAACAGCTAAACCATCAATATGTCGTTGAGCAGTGATTGGCCCGCAAAGCGACGATCAACTGATCCCTACGATTTTGATTTTGATCCAGCAAAGCCTTCGCTTCTTCATCATGTTCCGCAACAATGGGCGTGAGCAGGAAGCCCGATAGATAGCTTGCCGCTTGGTTTTTCGTACGGTGTGCGTGAATGCCTTGTTCTAAGAATGCATCTTGCTGAGCAAGGCGTTCGAAATCTTGGTCCATTTCAGCACACGTCATTTTTTGGATTTCAGGCGCAACCCCCGTCATGGCTTGAGGCGCAGTGGCGGCGTTGTGGTCGTTGACCGTCGGCAAAGCGGGCGCAGTCCTTGCGCACCCGGCGGCAAGTATAGTGAGGGCCGTCAATACGACTTTAGTTGATAAATTCAATGGCACGGCCTTTTCCATCCAAAGCCCCCCAACTCATCATGGCAATGCCAACGGTGCCATAACGCACCAAAATCACGGCATCGGCATTTAGTTTTAAAGCTTCCTCTTTTAGTTTCTCGTCAACCATTGCCCGTGTGGGATCGGCATTGAAGATCGTGGTTTTATTGACGGTGACTTCAATATCGGCCAAGGCCTTGTACTTTCGGTCCGTGATATCTTTTTCGGTGACGAGAATATCCGCGATATCTTTTTTTTGTTGGAGCTCATTTCCCGATAACGCGACTTGTTGGGCGTCGGAAGCAGAGGTTTTCAGATTGACCTTTGAAGTCGACCAAGTTTGACAGCCGCTCAACACTACGCAAGAGACTGAAACGGCCAGCAGGTTCTGTAAAAAGCGATTTTTCAATACGATCTCCAACGCATGGGCTCTCCTCACTTGGAAAGCGTAAAATTCGAACGCGTGAGAAGGTATCAACCCTAGAAGCCGGGCGCAACCAATAGGATGCGTCGCGGTGTCACACTAATCGTGGCGTTGTGACGTGTGTCTTTAATTGGTTTCAGGTCTTGCGTTTAAGGTTTCTCGGCAAACGCCAAATAGTTCACATCCAAATCCGTTTTGGACAGCGACCAGGTGTCGCGAAACGGGTTGTAGACCATGCCTTGCAGGTCGGTGAACTCAAGGCCGTGAGGGCGCACAAGACGCGCCAATTCGCTGGGCTTTACGAATTTTTTCCAATCATGGGTTCCCACAGGCAGCCAGCGCAGCAGGTATTCCGCCGCCACTTTGCCCAACAGCAACGACTTGACGTTGCGGTTCATGGTCGACAGGGCCATGCAGCCGCCTTCTTTCAACACCGATGAGGATGCCGCCATGAACAATTCGGGATCGGCAACGTGTTCGATCACTTCCATGTTCAGCACCACGTCGAAGCGCTCGCCTTCGGACGCCAAATCTTCGGGCAGGACGTTGCGGTAGTCGATGTCCAGGCCGCTTTGCGCGGCATGAATTTTGGCGATCTCGACGTTTTTTTCGCCCGCATCGATGCCGGTCATGTTGGCGCCAAGGCGCGCCATGGGTTCGCACAGCAATCCGCCGCCGCAGCCGACGTCGAGAACGTCCAGGCCCTTAAACGGTTGCGCTGCGGTCGCATCCAAGCCGAAATGACGGCATACGTTGTCTTTGATGAATTGAATGCGCGCCGGGTTGAGCTGATGGAGCGGGCGAAATTTCCCGGTCGGGTCCCACCATGCATCCGCCATGGCGGTAAAACGCGCCACCTCTTCGGGGTTTGCAGTGGTCTCGACAGAGGGTTCAGCCATGGCGTTAAACCTTTTCAGATCGTGTTTTATTCAAGCCCCGCGTGCATGCCCCATGTGTGAGGGCGTACTTGCGAGAACGGGGCATTGCGGGTATGTATACGCGCCTGTCCCCCCCGCAAGCGCTTGTCTTAAGCTGAAACTGGCTCCTTTTCCAGTGAATTTACAGCTTTTGGAGGGCTCTTGGTGGGCTTGGACGGCGAGAAACGTAATGAATAGATCGACGTACAGGCATAGACGCATATGGCTCTCATCGTACAAAAATTCGGCGGCACTTCGGTGGGCGACATCGAACGCATTCAAAATGTCGCCAAACGTGTAAAGCGCGAAGTGGACGCGGGCAATCAGGTCGCCGTGGTGGTTTCGGCCATGTCGGGGGTGACCAACCAATTGGTCGATTATGTGACCTCCATCACGCCGCTTTACGACACCCGTGAATATGATGCGGTGGTGTCCAGCGGCGAGCAGGTGACATCAGGGCTGTTGGCGCTGGCGCTTCAGGATTTGGGTGTGCCCGCGCGCTCTTGGATGGGCTGGCAGTTGCCGGTGCGCACAGACAGCGCGCATGGCAAGGCCCGCATTCTGGACATTGACGGTGAGGAGGTTCTCAAACGCCTAGCAAGCGGCGAAGTCGCCGTGGTGCCGGGCTTTCAGGGCGTCGGCGAAGACAAGCGCATCACCACCCTGGGACGCGGCGGGTCCGATACCTCGGCGGTGGCGCTGGCGGCGGCGCTGAATGCGAATCGTTGTGATATTTATACCGACGTGGACGGTGTTTACACCACCGATCCCAGGATTGTAACGAAGGCCAAGAAGCTTGAAAAAATTACCTTTGAGGAAATGCTCGAGATGGCCTCACTGGGCGCGAAGGTCCTGCAGACCCGCTCCGTCGAAGTGGCAATGAAGCATGGGGTGCGCCTGCAGGTGCGCTCATCCTTTTCGGACGAAGCCGGCACCTTAGTTGTGGACGAGGACGAGATCGTGGAACAAGAACTTATCAGCGGCATCGCCTATAGCCGCGACGAAGCGAAAATCACTCTGATCGGTGTGGCCGATCATCCAGGCATTGCGGCGAAATTGTTCGGCCCGCTGGCGGATGCAAGCATCAACGTCGACATGATCGTGCAAAACGTATCCGAAGACGGAAAATCCACCGACATGACGTTTACGGTCGCCAAGTCGGACATGGATCGTGCGGTCGAAACGGTGCGCAAGCATACCGAAGAAGTCTCTTACAAGGATTTGCTGGCCGACCCGGACGTGGTGAAAATTTCCGTCATCGGCGTCGGCATGCGCTCTCACGCGGGCATCGCCCAGCGTATGTTCCAGGCCTTGGCCGACAAGAGCATCAACATCCAAGTGATTTCGACATCCGAAATCAAGGTGAGCGTCTTGGTGGCTGAGGAATATACCGAACTGGCGCTACGGGCGTTGCACACGGCCTACGGCCTCGACGCCGAAGACTGAGACTCGAGTTATTGGTGCGTTGATATCTAATTGGATTGAACAGGATTTTTTATGAGCGGTTCAGCAGAACAGCGCCTAGATGAATTGTGGGCGCAGGGGCGCGACTTTCTCGGCACCCGTTACGCCATTTTGGGCGGGGCGATGTCTTGGGTGTCCGAGCGCAATCTGGTGTCGGCCATTTCCAATGCCGGTGGCTTCGGCGTCATCGCCTGTGGCTCTATGACGCCTGACTTGCTGCGTGGTGAGATTGTCGCCACCCAGGCGCTGACCGACAAGCCGTTCGGCGTCAACTTGATCACCATGCACCCGGACCTTGATCGGCTCATCGATGTGTGTCTTGAGTTGAATGTTACACATGTGGTGCTTGCAGGCGGTCTGCCGTCGGGCGCGGCTATCAAAAAAGTGAAAGATGGCGGTGCTAAGGTGATTTGCTTTGCGCCCGCTTTGGCTTTGGCCAAGCGTTTGGTGCGCAACGGCGCGGATGCGCTGGTGATCGAAGGCAGTGAAGCGGGCGGTCATATCGGCCCGGTCTCGACTTCGGTTCTGGCGCAGGAAATTCTGCCCGACATGACCGACATTCCGGTGTTCGTTGCGGGTGGCATCGGTCGCGGGGAAACGATTGTGAATTATCTGGAGCTGGGCGCCGCCGGTGTTCAACTGGGTACGCGGCTGGTATGCGCGACGGAATCCATCGCGCATGAGAACTTTAAAAGGGCTTTTATCCGCGCTTCTGCGCGCGATGCAATGCCGACCGTGCAGATCGATCCGCGTTTTCCGGTCATTCCGGTGCGCGCCATCACCAACCAAGGCACGCAAGAGTTCATGCAAACGCAGCGCCAAGTGATTGAAAAGGTCAACGCGGGCGAATTGGACCAGAACGCGGCTCAGTTGGAAATCGAACATTACTGGGCGGGTGCTTTGAAGCGCGCGGTGATCGATGGCGACGTCGAGGGCGGTTCGTTGATGGCGGGGCAGATTGTCGGCATGGTGAAAAGCGAACAGCCCATGGTGGAAATTTTCGCGGAATTGATCGATCAAGCGTACGCTTCCATCAATGCGCGGGAGTCCAAGCAAAACTAGAGTGGAGTCAGGCCATGAGTGCGGCCACATTATCAACGGCTCCCCGGCGATTGCTCGCTCGGGTGCGCGACGTTATGGCGGGCGAAGGCTCCGCCCAGTCGCGCCTGGATAAAATCACCTCGATCATTGCGGCCGATCTGGTCACGGAAGTGTGTTCCATTTACGTGCGTCGCGCAGGCGACGTGCTGGAACTGTTCTCCACCCAAGGGCTGAGCTCTGAGGCCGTGCACGTCACGCGGTTGCGTTTCGGCGAAGGCTTGATCGGTGAAATCGCCGCGCGTGGGTGCCCCTTGGCGCTTTCCGACGCCCCGGCCCATCCCAGCTTCGCCTTCCGTCCGGAAACCGGCGAGGATGAGTTTCGCTCACTGCTGGGTGTGCCGGTGTTGCGCGCTGGCCGTGTCGTCGGCGTTGTCGCGGTGCAAAACAAGACCGAGCGTCAATACAGCGAAGAAGAAACCGAAACCTTGCAGACCGTGGCCATGGTGTTGGCGGAAATGGTCGCGGGCGGTGAGTTGATCAGCCGCTACGAACTTGCCCCCACTGACGGAATCGCGCTCAAACCGCTGCGCTTGGAAGGTACGTGCTTCAGCGGCGGCCTGGGCATCGGTCAAGCGGTGCTGCATGAGCCGAGCTTCGACATCGGCGATCTGGTGGCCGAAGACCCTGAGCGTGAAATGGCGCGCTTACACGACGCCTTCACCGCCATGCTGGGCCAACTCGATACCATTTTGAGCCAAAGCCCGCTGTCTTCAGCAGAGGGTGGTGAGCACGAAGATGTGCTTGAGGCCTTCCGCATGGTGGCCGAAGACGCAGGGTGGCTGAAACGCACCGAAGAAGCCGTTACCTCCGGCCTGACGGCGGAAGCCGCCGTGCTGAAGGTCAAAAACGAAATGCGCGCGCGCCTTGGTCAGGCTGCGGATCCGTATCTGCGCGAACGCGTGCACGATTTGGAAGACCTCGCCAACCGCTTGCTCAAGCACTTACTGGGCGAAGGCGGGCAAGACAAGCACCACCAGCCAGAGCACATGATTTTGGTGGCGCGCAATATGGGCCCTGCGGAACTCTTGGATTACGACCATACGCGGCTGCGTGGTCTGGTGCTGGAGGAAGGCTCCGCCACCTCGCACGTGGCCATCGTCGCGCGGGCGCTGGACATCCCGGTCATGGGACAAGTGCGCGATGTGCTGTCTAAAATCGATCACGGCGAGAGCATCATCGCCGATGGTGAAAATACACAAGTTCTGATCCGACCCGGAGAAGACGTGCAGCAGGCGTTTCATGAAACGCGCAAACATCTGGAACAGATCAAGGCCCAATACGCGCAACTCAAAAATTTGCCCGCGACAACGCTGGACAACGTTGAAGTGAGCCTCAATATCAATGCAGGCCTGCTGTTCGATTTCGATCAGATTGAAGCGACCGGCGCCGACGGCGTGGGCTTGTACCGCACCGAAGTGCCGTTCATGGTGCGCACCCAATTTCCCGATGTCGAAGCCCAGCGCACGCTATATGAAAAGGTTTTGGATCGCGCCGACGGCAAGCCGGTGGTGTTTCGTACCGTCGATGTCGGTGGGGACAAGGTCTTGCCCTATTGGGATGAATTCGATGAAGAAAACCCGGCCATGGGCTGGCGCGCGATTCGCATCTGCCTGGACCGTCCGGCGATTTTGCGCCAGCAGTTGCGCGCCCTGATCCGGGCGGCGCGGGGGCGCGACATTCGCGTCATGTTCCCAATGGTGGCCGAGGTCGAAGAATTCGACGCCGCCAAAAACTTGCTGGAACGCGAACTGGAACGCGAAAAAGCCCAGGGAGGTATATTGCCGGAACACGTGCACGCGGGGGTGATGCTAGAGGTGCCTGCATTGGCGTTGCAGTTGGATAAGCTGGTCGAGAGGGTCGATTTCATTTCCATCGGCTCCAACGACTTGATGCAGTTTCTCTACGCCACCGACCGTGGCAATCCACATGTGTCGAATCGATACGACATTTTGTCGCCATTTGCGCTGGGGTTCTTGAAATCGGTGCGCGAGCGTTGCGACCAAGCGGGTGTGCCGGTCAGCATTTGCGGTGAAGCGGCGGGCCATCCCTTGGAAGCCATGGCGTTGATCGGCATCGGTTTTCGCCGCTTGTCCATGCCGCCGCCCGCGTTGGGGCCGGTGAAGGAAATGATCCGCACCATGTCGGAACGCCAAGTGGCGCAATTCGTTCATTGCGTTGTGGATATGCCACGCGTCAGCATTCGTCGACGTCTCAAGGCGTTCGCCATGGACCACGGTATCAAGATTTGATACTGGCATTTCTGGTAAGTCCTTGCAATTTCTCGCGCTTCGGGCAAAATACACACCGCACTGTGGGGCATATATCAAACAATGGCCCCACATAGGGGTTTAATCTTGTGACCGACAGCCAATCGACACCATCAAACGCCGCCCCAGACAGCGCCGCGCAATCCGCCGTTGGTGCCTTGTTGCGCCAAAGCCGTGAAGGCACAGGCCTAAACATCGCCGATGTGGCGCGCGCCTTGCGCATCAGCCAGAAATACCTTGAGGCCCTGGAAGACGGTCGCCACGAAGATTTGCCGGGAATCCCGTACGCCATCGGCTTTGTGCGCAGCTACGCCGAACACCTGCATCTCGACGGCAATGAGATCGTTCGTCGCTATAAAGACGAAGCCGCCGGGCTCGACGGTAAGAACGATCTGGTGTTTCCCAAGCCCATTGCCGATGGCGGCGTGCCGGGCGGGGCGGTTTTGGGGGTGGGCGTGATGGTCGCTGCGGTGGCTTACGGTGTGTGGTACTGGAATTCCAATCAAGGCGATGTCGAAATTGCGCGGGTCGAAACCGTGCCTGAATATATGGCCGTCGAGGAACAGACCGCCACCGCGCCGCCGAAGCCATCTTTCGTGCCGGAGCCCGCGCGCTCCCCCGATGAGGGCGTTGATGTGCAAGCACCTATCGGGGATACGCCTGCGGACCGGACAACCGCCGAGGTGGCACCCGCCGTCGATGTACCCATGGTTCCCGAGGCCGATGTCACCGAACCCGTTGCCCAAACCCCCGTCGAGGAGGTTGGCGCCACCGCGGTTTCCGCTCCGAGGGATGAGAACAACGTGACGGAGCAAGCCGTTGGAGCCAGTAGAGAGGTGCCGGAGCTTGCCGTCGAGCCTACGGTCGAACCTATCGTGGAGCCCACTGTCGAGGGTTCGGTGGGCGAGCATGCGGATGATGAGGCTCGCGATATTGCGTCTCAATCCGTGGCGTCCGCACCAACCGAAGATCCGTTGATGGGTCAGGTCGTGGAGGCCCCCGCCCAGGGCATCACGCCTGAAGCCACGCCTGTAACCGTGCCTGAAAAACCTACTCCGCATGTGGCTGCGCCACGCCAAAATGATGGGCCCAGCCGGATCACCGTGCGCGCCAAGTCCAACAGCTGGATTCAGGTTCGTGACGAGATCGCGGACCGTCTTTTGTTCACCCGCCTGTTGCGCAAGGGGGACGAGTACGAAGTTCCCAATCGTGACGGCTTGCGATTGATGACAGGCAACGCCGGTGCGTTGGAATTGCTGGTGGACGGCGAGGTCGTGCCCGCCATCGGCGATGTGGGCGAGGTGCGGCGCAACGTTGAACTGGATGTGGACAAGCTGCAAAGCGGTTCCGCCGTCGCCGAATAGCACCCGCACGGCTGCGCACTTTGCCCGCACGACTGCGCACTTTGTAAGATGGCTTTCGCAATCGGGCAGGGAACGCTATATAGCTTCCATAGAGGCACCCTCAGGAACTCGCGATATGAGCCCCAATAGCTTTCAGGCATCTGTCAAGCGTCACCGGACATGCACTGTCGACATCGATGGCGTGAAGATCGGTGGCGGGCACCCGGTGGTCGTTCAGTCGATGACCAACACCGACACCGCGAACATCGAGGCAACGGTGGCTCAGGTGGCGGCGCTGGCGGCGGCGGGCTCGGAGCTGGTGCGCGTCACCGTGGACCGGGATGAGGCCGCCAAGGCGGTGCCCTACATTCGCGAAAAACTTTTGGCCCAAGGCGTCACCGTGCCGTTGGTCGGCGATTTCCATTACATCGGCCACAAGCTTTTGACTGATCATCCCGCGTGCGCCGACGCGCTGGCCAAATTTCGCATCAATCCCGGCAACGTCGGCTTTCGCGAAAAACGCGACCAGCAGTTTTCCGCCATGATCGAATTGGCCGCCAAGCTGGGCAAGGCGGTGCGCATCGGCGTCAACTGGGGCAGCCTCGATCAGGACTTGGCGGTGGCGCTGATGGATGAAAACGCCAAGCTGGACCAGCCGCGCCCCCCCGAAGAGGTCACCCGCGAGGCGTTGGTGCGCAGTGCGCTCGATAGCGCCGCGCGCGCCGAAGAGCTGGGGCTGGGTCGCGATCGCATCGTGATTTCGTGCAAAGTCAGCGAAGTGCCGGAACTGATCGACGTCTACCGTTTGCTGGCCGAGCGCTGCGATTACGCCCTGCACTTAGGGTTGACGGAAGCCGGCATGGGCGACAAGGGTGTGGTGGCGTCGACCGCCGCGTTGGCGGTGCTGTTGACCCAAGGCATCGGCGACACCGTCCGCGTGTCGTTGACGCCGGAACCAGGCGCGGCGCGCGAGCGCGAGGTGCGTGTCGCCCAAGAAATCCTGCAAAGCTTGCATCTGCGCAGTTTTATGCCGCAAGTCACCGCGTGCCCCGGCTGCGGGCGCACCACGTCGACCTTGTTTCAGGAACTGGCGATGGACATCCAAAATTATGCGCGCGCGCGCATGCCCGAATGGCAGAGCCTCTATCCGGGGGCGGAAAGCCTCAAGCTTGCGGTGATGGGCTGCATTGTCAACGGCCCCGGCGAAAGCAAGCAAGCCGACATCGGCATTTCGCTGCCTGGTACCGGCGAAAGCCCGTCCGCTCCGGTGTTTGTCGATGGCGAAAAGGTCGCGACCCTGAAGGGAGACGACTTGGCCGGACAGTTTCAAGTGATGGTCGAAGCGTACGTGCAAAAACGCTATGGTGGCGCATGACCGATACTCAACTTCCCAAAGGCCGACCGATTGTCGTTGGCGCCAACCATCGTTCCTCGACCATGATGATGCGTGATCGCATCTTCGTTGAGGAACCGCGTGTGCCTGCATTGCTGCAAGAATTATCGGAACAAGGCTTGGGCCAAGTGATTTTGCTGTCCACGTGTGATCGGGTGGAGGCCATCGGCATCACCCAAGATCCGGCGGCCTTCCAAAAAGCCGTCTTACAAACGTTTGCCCGTGAAGGTGAATGTGAATTGGCCGAGTTGCAAGAACAGACCTATACCTTGACCGACGAAGCGGCGGTTGAGCACATGTTTCGCGTCACCGCGTCGCTCGACAGCTTGATGGTCGGTGAACCCCAGGTGTTGGGCCAAGTCAAGCATGCGCACCGCCAAGCCACCCAAACCGATCACGTGCGCGCTGAGCTGGAAACCTGGATGCAGGCCGCTTACGCCGCCGCCAAGCGGGTGCGCACGGAAACCAAAATCGGCGAAGGCCCGGTCAGCATGGCTGCCAGCGCGGTGCAGATTGCGCGCGACGTGTTCGGTGATCTGAGCCGCTGTAAAGCGTTGTTGGTCGGCACCGGCGACATGGGCGAAATGATCGCCCGCGATCTGCTGGCCAATGGACTGGCCGGGCTGACTGTCACCCATCCACGCGCCGGGCGGGCCGATGTCTTGGCCCGCGAACTGGACGCCCATGTGGCGAATTTTGAAGATTTTGAAAACCTTCTGGCCGATAGCGACATCGTGCTGAGCGCGGTGGGCACGCGACGTTTCAGCCTCGATCAAGGGCCGGTCAAGGCCGCTCTCAAAGCCCGTCGCCACAGGCCTATGTTCATCGTCGATGCCGGTGTGCCCGGCGATGTCGAACCCCAAGTCGAAGCGTTGGACGATGCTTTCGTTTACGGCCTGGGCGATCTGGAACAGGTCGCTCTGAAAGGCCGCGCCGGGCGCGAACAGGAAGCCGCGCGTGCCAACGACATCATCAAGCAAGACGTCAAAAGTTATTTGCACACCCGCGCAGAACGCGCTGCCGTGCCCGCGTTGACGCGGTTGCGCGCCAAGTTCGAAAGGGCCCGGGAACAGGCCTTGCAAGATGCGGGTGGCGACGCCGAAAAGGCCACCCGCCTGTTGCTCGGTCGTTTGTTGCATGATCCGTCGGAAGCCATGCGCCGCATCGCCGCCGATGACGAAGCCGCGTGGGCGCGCTTGGAATTTGCGCTGGAACGCTTGTTCGACCTCAACGACCCCACTGACGAAGACGAGACCTCATCGTGAGCCTGAACGAGAATCTAAGACGCGTACAAGACCGCCATGAAGAACTGGGCGCGTTGATGTCCACGGGCGATTTGCCTGCGGACGCTTTTCAAAGAATGTCTAAGGAATATTCCGACCTCACCCCGGTGGTCGAAGCGATCCAAGCCCTTGATAAGCTACGCGACGATTATGAAGGTGCGCAAAGCCTGCTCACCGAGAGTGCAGGCGACGCGGACATGCGCGAACTGGCGCAAGCCGAAGTGCAAGAGCTGAAAGCGCAACTGCCGGAACTGGAGCGTCGGGTTCAAGTCTTGCTTTTGCCCAAGGACGAAGCCGACGACAAAAACGCCATTTTGGAAGTCCGTGCAGGCACCGGCGGCGACGAAGCGGCCTTATTCGCCGCCGACATCATGCGCATGTATCAGCGTTTTGCTGAGCGCCAAGGCTGGAAATTCGAATTGATGGACGTGAACGAAACCGGCATCGGCGGCTATAAAGAAGCCACCGCCAACGTGTCGGGACGCGGCGTGTTCGCCAAACTGAAATTCGAAAGCGGTGTGCACCGGGTGCAGCGCGTGCCGGAAACCGAATCGGGTGGACGCATTCATACCTCGGCGGCGACCGTGGCCGTGCTTCCCCAAGCCGAGGACGTGGATATTCAAATCCGTACCGAAGATTTGCGCATCGACACCTATCGCGCCCAGGGCGCGGGCGGTCAGCACGTCAACACCACCGACAGCGCGGTGCGCATCGTGCACGAACCGTCGGGAATCGTGGTGCAATGCCAAGACGGCCGTTCGCAGCACAAGAACAAAGAAAAAGCGATGACCATGCTGCGCGCCAAGCTTTACGATCACCAGCGCCAGGAACTGGACCGCGAACGCTCCGCCTCGCGCAAGGGCCAAGTGGGTTCGGGCGATCGTTCGGAGCGTATCCGCACCTACAATTTCCCTCAAGGCCGGGTGACGGATCACCGTATCAATCTCACTTTGCATAAGCTTGAGCGGGTGCTCGAAGGGGAACTGGAGGAACTGATCGACGCGCTCACGGCCGAAGACCAGGCCGCGCGCCTAGCGGAGCTTTCGTGAGACCGAATCCCACATTTGATAATTTGACGGTGGGCGCGGCGCAACGTGCGTGCGTTCCGCCCCTGAAAGCGGCAGACATCGACGAACCGGTCCTTGAGGCGCGCCTGTTGGTGGGCTTTGTGCTCGGTGGTGGGCCGGAACGCGTGTTGGTGGATCGTGACGAAGCTCTCACCATGGAACAAGCCAACGCCTTGAGTGTTGCGCTATCGCAACGCTGTCGGCGCGTGCCGATGGCGCAAATTCTGGGCATGCGGGAATTTTGGTCGTTACCGTTTAAGGTCACGCCCGCGACCTTGACGCCGCGCCCGGATACGGAAACGCTTGTCGAAGCGGTTCTGGACCGCGTGAGCGCGCCGCCTGCGCGCATCCTCGATCTCGGCACCGGCACCGGCTGCATTCTTTTGGCGTTGCTGAGCGAATGGCCGCGCACGTTGGGCGTCGGTGTGGACGCCAGCGAAGAAGCCCTTGCCGTGGCGAGGCAAAATGGCGAAGCGTTGGGTCTGCATGATCGTGCGCGTTTTGTGCGTGCGGACTGGACCGATGTGCGGTGGGCGGAAGCGACTGGCGGTCCTTTCGATGTCGTGGTGTCCAACCCCCCCTACATCCCGGCGCGCGATATTGAAGACCTGGATGTGGACGTGCGCGACCATGAACCGCGCCGCGCCTTGGATGGCGGCCGTGATGGTTTGGACGCCTATCGCACGATCATTTCGGAACTGCATGCCTTGACGGCCCCCGACGCCCTGATCGGTTTTGAAGTGGGAATAGGCCAAGCGAGCGACGTTGCGGCGCTGATTGTCGAGGCAGGCTTTGAGCTTGTGGAAAGTCGAACGGATCTCGGCGGGGTTCCGCGCGCCGTGATGGGGCGAAAAATAAATGCAAAACCAGAGAAATAAAGGGTTGGAAACCAGCCTCAATGGGACTAGGGTTAACTTTAACAGGTGGCCGGATGAGGCCACAGGTTCCGTGCCTTAGGATTATCAACTGGGATTCTCCACAAGGTGCCGAGCGAACTCATCCATCCCTTCCAACTGTTGCCGTATGTACCCACGACACATTCGCGGGAAAGTTTTATCGGTGCGTTTCCGAATGGATTTTAGGCCCGAATCGTTTTGGGCCGGAAGGTCAGCACTTTTTTTGCACAACTAAAAAAAATCGAAATCATGAAGCAAGCTCCCAATCAAAGACGTTCACGAGGCCGTGGCAACAACAGCCACAATGGCGGCGGCGGTCGCCGTACTTCACGCAACCAGACGTATGAGAGCAACGGTCCCGACGTCAAGGTTCGCGGCAGTGCTCAACAGGTTCTGGACAAATACTTGCAATTGGCCCGCGATTGCCAATCGGGTGGCGATCGCGTCAAGGCGGAAGCTTATTTGCAGTTTGCCGAGCATTATTATCGCATCGTCAATGTCGATCAAGATGGCGATCAGGCTAAGCCGGACAGGCAGCAATCGTCGGATAGGCAGCAATCGTCCGACAGGCAGCAGCAATCCGATAGGCAGAAACCGTCGGATCGACAATCGCCATCTGGCGATACGCAGCCGCCAGTTAACAAGCCACCAGTGGAACATGCCGAGCGAGCGCAAGTTCAGCCAGAGCCCACAAACGAAGGCCCTGCGCAAGACCCCCCAGCCAAGGAACGCGTCGCCAAAGAACACGCGACCGGTGAACGCCCCACAGGTGAACGCCCCACAGGTGAACGTACGGGGAGGGGTCGAGGTCGCGGACGCCCCCGCGCCGCCACCAAGAACGAAGCCACACTGGCGGCCGAGGCAGCCGCCGCAAACGAAGCCGCTGCACTGAAGGCGTCGCAAGTGAAAAAACCTGCGAAGAAACCGGCTGAAAAGCCCGCCGAGGCGGATGTCATTGAACTTGATGCGGATGCTAAAGCTAAGGCCGTGACGGCCTGATATCCGCGTCTAGATTTCGTAACCAAAGGCCCGCACGTCGGTCGCCAAAATTTCGAGCGCACCGCCCATCCGTGCGCCATAGTTCCTCCACTGACCTATAGCTTTGCGGCTTAATGAGCCTGATACATCCGTATAGCTGGGTGTTGTAACGATGGTGTTCTGCGCCGTGTTTCGATAGTTGCGTACCGCATCGTCCCAAGGCAGGTCGAGAAACGACAAAACGGCTGAGACGGTGGTTTCAAAATCGTCAACTAGGTCTTCGTAGCGGTACTCAAAACAGTCCAACCCGATGGTGTCCCGCGCGGCCCGCCACAAAGCCATATATTCGCCATACACCTGGGCCGTGGCCTCCATATCCTTCATATGGATCATGAAGAGATTGGGGCTGAACGCCTGCATGAAGTTGCTCATGCAGACATCGCGCGGATCGCGAATCGCCATAAGAATTTTGGCGGTGGGAAACATTGCGCGGATCAGCGGCAGATACAAAAGGTTGAGCGGATTTTTGTCGATCAGAATGCGTTCGCCAAGGGGGGTGCCGAGTTCATCCTCGAAACACCGCCAGTAGACATCACGCAGAGCGCTGCGTTCGGGCTGTGTGAGTGAGTTCAGTTGAAACGGATACTCCACTGTGCGTCCGATGACATCTTGCAGACGGTCGAGGACCGCGCCCATGGCGGTCAGCTCGCCCGATGTCTGCAGGGCCGGGTGAGAGCTTAAGATCATTTCCATCAAGGTCGTTCCCGATCTGGGAAAGGCGATGAAGAAAATCGGAAGAGGACCGCTTGCCGGTGCGGCACAAGGCAATTCCCTCGGCCCGCCCTCGGCCAGCCATGTGTGTGTATCGCGGATAATGTTCGGCACCATATCGGTGCGCAGGCGGCGCGTTTCGGGCATATCGAGCATGGCGATATTTTTGCGATCAAAGGCCTCAAACGCCTCGTCATACGCGCCGAGTTTATCGAGTGCCTTGCCCAAAATCGCATAAGCGGCGTGTTGAATGGCGGGGGGAACATCATCGCGCTCGACGAGTTTTTCCAACCGCTCGCGTACCTTTTGGATTTTTCCCTGAGATAACTCCACCCGCGCCTTGACGACGTGGGTCATGGGATCACGCGGCGAAATCTTTAGGCAGGTCGCAAGAAGGGCATCGGCTTCGTCGAGGCGGCGGCGTTTTTCAAGCCACGTGGCGTAAGTGAGCACGGCTTGGAGGTTGTTCGGCGCAAGCTTCGCCGCTTTTTCGGCGTAGTCGAAAGCCAATTGAGGGCGCACGGAGGTGGCCGGCATGGAGCCCAGTCCGCAGAGCGCTTCGAGATTATCGGGATCGAGTGCCAACGCGTGGGTGAAAGCTTGCTTCGCGGCCTTGAGATCGCCTTGAGTCAAATGAATGACGCCAAGCCAACCATGGATGCCCGGATTGTCGGGCATGGCGGGTTGAGCTTTGGTGAGATGAGCTTTGCCTTCATCGAACGACCCCATTTGCACCAAAACCGCACCGAGGCAATATTCAGCGTTCATGTCGTCGGAGCTTAGTTTCAGGGTTTGCGAGAACGCATCGGCAGCATCCTTCAAACGCCCGCGAGCTTGCTGCGCTAAGCCCAGATTGAAATAGGCGCTGGGGTTGTTCGGTGACGCCTTGATGGCTTTGGTAAGATACTTAACGGCCTGATCGTACTCACCGAGCTCATGGCGCACGATGCCCATGAGCATCAACGCATCGGGGTGGCGCGGTGCCGTTTTGAGTACGGCCTTATAGCGCTGAGCGGCTTGTTTGAGCTTGCCGGTGCGGTGCAATCGATAGCCTTCGGCCAACACATTTTGCATGTCGATCTTCAATCCAAGACCGTGATGGGATCGCCGGCCTTGATGAGACCGCCTTCAAGCACCACGGCGTAAACGCCCATTTGCGTGTGGCCGAAGTGTTCTTTCAGGGCGTGCAAGACCTTGACGTCAAGAGTGCCGGTGTCGGGGTTGATGTGCGTGGCTTTACAGCGCCCCGTGTGTTCGGTGACTTCCAACACGGTCTCGCCGATTTTCACCCGCTTGCCGGGCCACAGCCTTTCGGACCACGGCTCACACCCATCGAGCAACAGGTTCATGCGAAAACGCGCGGGATCGAGCTTTTGGCTCACAAGCTTTTCCAGCGCATGAAGGGAAGCCATATTCAGCAATGAAATGGGGCCTTTGGTGGTGTCGAAGTATCCGATGTCCTGAGCTTCCACCAGAGTTGGCGTGCCGTTTTCATCGAGCCCCAGATGCTTAGCTATAGCACCCGCAATGGCGTTGCGGCCCTCGATGGTGCTCAATTTGCCCTCGGCGTGCAAGCCGTCGGGGGCTTCGAAGCAAAAACGCCCGGTGCTTTCCTCGAACCGGCTTTTGACGAGCGCCAGCGCGTATTCTCTGACCAGCACCAGGAAATGCGATTTCGGCATCCAGGCTGCACTGTGCACCGCATCACCGTCGGGACGCGCCAAGGCCCAATGGCGGTCGTAAGCAAGGCCCTGGCCCGGTGTGAGGCGGCATTCGTTCAGCTCTTCCATCGAAAGGCTTTTGACGGGATAGCGTAAGATTTTACTAAGGGGCATGTTTGTCGTCTCCCATTCACGGGGCCATTATGCACAAGGAAGGTTGCGACGCCTAGATTTCACAACATATCATGAAGAGACAACCGCAATCTGCGAGACCGGGTCCGGTCGCCACTGAAATTTAGGGGCTGGACGGCGTCGTCGCCAACAAGGGATGTGGACCATGGATTTTGAAAAATACTCCGAACGCTCCAAGGGGTTTATGCAATCTGCGCAAACCCTAGCGCAGCGTCGCGCGCACCAACAACTGCTGCCCTCTCACCTTCTTCATGTGCTGCTTGAAGACAAGGAAGGGCTGTGCGCCAACCTGATCAATGCGGCGGGCGGCGATGCGAAAAAGGCGCTCAATGAGTCCGACAAAGCCTTAAAAGCCTTGCCCAAGGTCGAAGGTGCCGGTGCAGGCCAAATTTATTTGTCTCAAGAACTTGCCCGCGTGATGGAACAGGCCGAACAGGTCGCGGAAAAGTCCGGCGACAGCTTCGTCACGGTGGAAAAAATTCTCCTGGCGCTGGCGCTGGCGGCGGGAACCGATGCGCAGAACGTTCTGCAAGACGCAGGCGTCACGCCCCAAGGCCTCAACGGTGCGATTGAAAACATCCGCAAAGGCCGCACCGCCGACAGTCCCACCGCCGAAGACCAGTACGACGCGTTGAAAAAATACGCCCGCGATCTCACGGCCGCGGCGGCGGAAGGCAAGATCGATCCGGTCATTGGCCGCGATGAAGAAATTCGCCGCACCATCCAGGTGCTCAGCCGTCGCACCAAAAACAACCCGGTGCTGATCGGCGAGCCGGGTGTGGGCAAGACCGCGATCATCGAAGGCTTGGCGGTGCGCATCGTGCAAGGCGACGTGCCGGAAAACCTCAAGACCAAGACGCTGATGGTTTTGGATTTGGGCGCATTGGTGGCCGGTGCGAAATTTCGCGGTGAGTTCGAAGAGCGTCTCAAGGCCGTGCTCAAAGATGTCGAAGCGGCGGCGGGGCAAATCATTTTGTTTATTGATGAAATGCACACCCTGGTCGGGGCCGGCGCGGCGGAAGGTTCGATGGATGCGTCGAATCTCATCAAGCCTGCGTTGGCGCGCGGCGAATTGCATTGTGTCGGCGCCACCACGCTCAACGAGTATCGCAAATACGTGGAAAAAGACGCGGCCTTGGCGCGGCGCTTCCAGCCGGTGTTCGTGTCCGAACCCACGGTCGAAGACACCATTTCAATTCTGCGCGGCATCAAGGAAAAATATGAGCTTCACCACGGTGTGAGGATTCACGACGGCGCGCTGATATCCGCCGCGACCTTGTCCAATCGCTACATCACCGACCGCTTCTTGCCTGATAAGGCCATCGACTTGATGGACGAAGCGGCATCGCGCGTGCGCATGCAGGTGGATTCCAAGCCCGAAGAACTGGACGAATTGGATCGCAAGATTATCCAACTGAAAATCGAACGTGAAGCGATCAAAAAAGAAGAAGACGACGCATCTCAAAAACGTATGGTCGTTCTGCAAGCCGAGTTGAGCGATCTCGAATTGCGCTCGGCGGCCCTGACGGCGGAATGGGAAGGCGAAAAGAACGCCTTGGCGGGGAATACACGGCTGAAGGAACAGCTCGACCAAGCGCGCATTGATCTGGACAAAGCTATGCGCGAGGGCCAATACGAAGCCGTGGGCGAGCTACAATACCAACGCATCCCCGCCTTGGAAGACCAACTGGCCCAGGCCGACGACGCGGAAAACCACCGTATGCTCGATGAGGTCGTCACCGACGCCGACATCGCCACCGTGGTGTCGCGCTGGACCGGCATTCCGGTCGATAAGATGCTGGAATCGGAACGTGAAAAACTGGTGCACATGGAAGAGGGGCTGCGAAACCGCGTGATCGGCCAGGAAGAAGCGCTGACCGCCGTGGCCAACGCCGTGCGCCGCGCACGTGCCGGGCTGCAAGATCAAAACCGACCCATCGGCTCGTTTCTGTTTCTCGGTCCCACCGGCGTGGGTAAAACCGAACTGACCAAGGCGTTGGCCGAATTCATGTTCGACGACGAAAGCGCACTGTTGCGCATCGATATGTCGGAATACATGGAAAAGCACGCCGTCGCGCGGCTCACCGGCGCGCCGCCGGGCTACGTCGGTTATGACGAAGGCGGTGCGCTCACTGAAGCGGTGCGCCGCCGTCCTTATCAGGTGATCTTGTTTGACGAGGTTGAAAAGGCTCACCCGGATGTGTTCAACGTGCTTTTGCAAGTGCTCGACGACGGGCGCTTGACCGACGGCCAAGGGCGCACGGTGGATTTTCGCAACACCTTGATCGTGCTGACGTCGAACCTCGGCGGGGAAATTCTCGCCAATCAACAAGACGGCCATGATTCGGCGGAACTGCGCGAACCGGTGATGGACATCGTGCGTGCCTCGTTTAGGCCTGAGTTTTTGAACCGTCTGGACGAAGTGGTGCTGTTCCACCGCTTGTTCCGCGATCACATGGACGCGATTGTCGATATTCAACTGGCGCGATTGTTCGATTTGCTCAAGGACAAGCAGATCGAAATGGTTCTGGACGGCGCGGCTAAGGCGTGGTTGGCGGACCAGGGTTACGACCCGGTCTACGGCGCGCGTCCGCTCAAACGCACCATCCAACGCGCCTTGCAAAATCCACTGGCGGGTCTGATCTTGGAAGGCAAGATCAAAGACGGCGACACCATCACCGTATCGGCGGGGACGGATGGCCTGACCATCAACGGCGAGGACGTCGGTGCGTGGGCGGCTTAAATACCATGGGGGAGGGAATGTGAAACGTTCGATTGTTTATGGCTTAGCCGCACTGATCTTGATCGTTGCGGGCGGTGGTGCATTTGTTTGGTGGAGTGAAGCCCGCTATCAAAAATGCGCCGACGCCACGCGCATGGAAAACCTGTTCACCATTGCCCAGATGGTCGAAGATTATCACGAAGAACAAGACCGCTACCCGTTTCAAATGAATGGCGCGGCGGCTGACGTGGCGCTCGACGACGTATTTTACGATGAGTTACAGCGCGGTTTGGGTGCACAAGACGTCCGTCGCGTGATCGGTTTCCAAGGTGAATACAGCTACCGCGTCGATCAAGACGGCTACACGTTGGCGACGCACCTCTATAATCCGGTTCCGCAATCAATGGAACGGGGGCCGGACCGCCACAGACTGCAAGTCGGCTCAGATTACGATCCGGCGCAGAAGCTCTACCCGTTTCTGCAAATCTCGGTCAATTCCATCCTCGCCGCGTCGCAAGCGGTGGCCGACAACTGTCGTTAACCGGCGAGGAAAGCCTGGAGCTTATCCAGAAACACCTCAGGCGCTTCGGCGTGCAGCCAGTGGCCTGCACCAGGGATGTGGGTGACGGTGGCTTTGGGGAACAAGCGTGTGATGTCGCCGATGTGGTGGGGTTGGATGTAGTCGGAGTTCGCCCCGGCGACGAACAGGGTCGGGCCGGTATAGCTTTGGTGATGATTAGCTGCGGGGAAATCGGCGATCTCGCCCATGCCTGCGTCGAGCGCGGCGAGGTTGATGCGCCAGCGAAAGCCCCCCCCATTTTGGGTCTCATCGCGCACCAGGTTTTGCACCAAGAAGCTGCGCACCATTTTGTCGGTGACCTCGCTGGCGAGATGATCTTCGGCGTCGGCGCGACTGTCGCACGCGGCCAGGGGCACTTCGGCCATGGCGTCGATGTACGCGCCAAACCCGGTTTCGCGTTCCACCGGGGCGATGTCCACCACCACCAAACGTGCGACCAACTCAGGATGGTTGAGCGCCAACATCATCGCCGCCTTGCCGCCCATGGAATGACCGATCACGGTGCAGGGTGCGAGGGCGTGACGTTTGATGAAGTTGGCTATGTCTTGGCTTAAGTCGCGGTAATCCATGCCATCGACCCAGGGCGATTCGCCGTGGTTGCGCATGTCTACTGTGAGGACGCGGTGGTGTGCGCTGAGGCGCTTGGCAATGGCGCTCCAATTGCGTTTGGAGCCGAACAGGCCGTGTAAAATCATGATGGGTGAACCGCCACCCTGATCTTGATAGGAAAGCTCGATGCTCATTTTAGGACCGGGACCTACAAAGATTGCTTAGCGTTGGGCGAGTTGTCGGCTTGAACCGCCTAGCGATGCCCATTGGGTTTTCAAGGTATCGCGGGTGGCTTCGAAGCGGGCCAACTCGGTCCCTTTGAGCTTTTTCCCCGACGGCATTTTGACCCGCATCGGGTTCACCTTCTTACCGTGTCGGATGATTTCGTAATGAAGATGCGGGCCGGTGGAACGTCCCGTGGTGCCGACATAGCCGATGATGTCGCCTTGATGCACGCGCTTGCCCTTGCCTATGCCGCGCTTGATGGCTTTCATGTGGGCATACGCGGTCGAGTATTCCGAATTGTGACGGATGCGCACGTATTTGCCGTAACCGCCATTCCAACCGGCCACATCAATGCTGCCATCCCCCGCCGCATAGATCGGCGTGCCGCGCGGCGCGGCGAAGTCGGTGCCGGTGTGCAGCTTGGTGTAGCCGAGAATCGGGTGCTTGCGCTTGCCGAACGAAGACGACAAGCGCGCACCGTCGATGGGGGTACGCATCAAAGCCTTTTTGGCGCTTTGACCCTTTTCATCGAAGTAGTCGGTCGCGCCGTTTTTCAGCGTATGCAGATAGATGGGTTTACGTTCGCCCGACAACGTCAGTGCGGCGAAGACGATTCGGCCATTGTGCACGACATTGCCGTCTTCATCGATTTTGCGTTCATACATGACTTCGAAGCCATCGTTTTTGCGGATGTCGCGCTGGAAGTCGACATCCCAGGAAAAGGCGCGCACCAACTCGGCCATTACGCCAGCAGGCACACCGGCATCCGATCCGGCTTGAAAGAGGCTCCAGTCGATCACGCCTTGGGCGCGGGCGTTCTGGGTCTTGAGGTCGCGTTCGATCTCATGGGCTTTGTAGCCGCCTTGGGGGGCTGGGGCGACCGCAACGCGTTTGGCGTAATCGAGGGGAATTTCGAAACCGGAAAAACGGTCAGCCGTGCCGTCGATGCCGGACGGCGAAAACGTGACATTGATGTGCTGCCCGGCTTTCAATGTGCGTGGGTCGTATATACCTTTGAGGGACCGGATCGCGGCCTCTGCGTCTTTGGCCTTGGCACCTGCCCGGCGCAAAGCCTTGCTCAGGGTGTCGCCGGACTTGATGCGGATGTCGGTTTGATAGGTCGAGGGCGCTGCCTCGATTTCCGTATCATATAGAGAGGGCGCTCTGGGCGCGGCAAGCGCGATAGCCGAAGGGCGCGCGCTTTTCAACGCATCAAGCGCAGCGGCCGTGGACGCATTGCCAATGGACATCGGTGCCGTGCCGAAGCGCGCACCTTGTTTGGATGCGTCGTATTCGGACAGGCCTGCGGTCGTGTCTCGCGCAATGCCGACGTCACCGCGCGACGGCACGGCGGCGGCACCGTCTGTATATTTCAAATTGATAACCGCGCCCGCGATCAAAACCGTGGCGACGGCGATTCCCCTCAACATCATACGCTCGAAATCCCCTTAAAAGAGCATGGGTGAGTAGCTCCACCCTTATCGGGACGGTGACGGTTTAAGAAAAACCACCAGCCCTGAAATTAATTTGCCGGACCATCATCTCGTCCAGGCTCTTTTAGTGCCAAATTCATCCCTAAAAATCAAGAGTATCCGCCATTTTCTTAAAAGATCGTTGCCTGTTTCAAAAATGTGAAAAAAAGGGTTTGACACTGGGGCGGCATGGGCCTAAAAACCGGCCTGTCGCGACGGACTGGCTCCGGTAACACGGAGTTGAGGTTGGTCGCGGTTTTTTGTCCCTGGTCCCCATGTTGGGGTATGGCTTAAGTCATTGGGATGAATTGTTCTTTGACATTGTTGTTAGTTTTGGAAGAGATGCGCAGGCGGCGGTCATTTGGGTTTTGG
>Ga0316204_10003362_pt1 | contig 32339 bp, 22 predicted proteins | sample 6monrhotite_MG_2_FD_205661 | JGI IMG/M metagenome (GOLD analysis project Ga0316204, IMG submission 205661) | Microbial mat bacterial communities from mineral coupon in-situ incubated in ocean water Damariscotta River, Maine, United States -... | ecosystem: Environmental > Aquatic > Marine >... | reverse complement strand
CCTGAGCGATGGCGATGAGGTCAACACCCACGACACCGACCCGCTCGTGGAGGACACGGACGAAGACGGCCTCTCCGACGGCGCCGAGATCGACACGCACGGCACCGACCCACTGGTGGAAGACACCGACGAGGACGGCCTGAGCGACGGCGATGAGGTTGATGTCCACGGCACCGACCCGCTCATCGGCGACACGGACGAGGACGGCCTGAGCGACGGTGAGGAGGTCGATGTCCACGGCACCGATCCGCTGATCGTCGACACGGACGGCGGCGGCGTGAGCGACGGGGACGAGGTGCTCACGGACGGCACCGACCCGCTCACACCCTCAGACGATGTGTTGGATACGGACGGCGACGGCCTCACGGACTGGAGCGAGGAGAACACTCACGGCACCGACCCCACGCTCGCCGACACCGACAGCGACGGCCTGAGTGACGGCGATGAGGTCGAAGTCCACGGCACTGACCCGCTCGTGGAGGACACGGACGAAGACGGCCTCTCCGACGGCGCCGAGATCGACACGCACGGCACCGACCCACTGGTGGAAGACACCGACGAGGATGGCCTCTCCGACGGCGACGAGGTCGAGCTCCACGGCACCGATCCCCTCGCGGAAGACACGGATGAGGACGGGCTCTCCGATGGCGATGAGGTCGACCTCCACGGCACCGATCCGCTGGTGGAAGACACCGACGAGGACGGCCTCTCCGATGGCGATGAGCTGAACCTCCACGGCACCGATCCACTCGCGGAAGACACGGACGAGGGCGGCGTGGGCGACGGCGAAGAGGTGGTCGTCGACGGGACGGATCCGCTGGTCGCCGAAGACGACGGCTACCCCGACGATGATGACGCTGACGGCGACGGCCTCACCAACGCCCAGGAGGCTGTGCACGGGACGGATCGCGACGTCGCCGACACCGACGGGGATGGCCTCTCCGACGGCGACGAGGTGAACACCCACGCTACCGAGCCGCTGGTCGCCGATACGGACGGGGACGGGCTCTCCGACGGCGCCGAGGTCGACACCCACGACACGGATCCCCTCGTGGTCGACACGGACGGCGAGGGCCTGACGGACGGTGAGGAGATCAACGTCCACGGCACGGATCCACTTCTGGTCGACACCGACAGCGACGGCCTCGATGACGCCCGGGAGGTGAACACCACCGGCACGGACCCCCTCCTGGCGGACACGGACGGCGGCGGCGTCGACGACGGCGATGAGGTGCTCGTCGATGACACGGATCCCCTCGACCCGACGGATGACGGCCCCACCACGGATACGGGAGACACGGGCACTGTCGACACCGGCACTGTCGACACCGGCATGGGTGACACCGGCATGGGTGACACCGGCATGGGTGACACAGGCTCGGGCGGCGAGGACACCGGCACTGTCGACACCGGCATTGTGGACACGGGCACTGGTGACACAAGCACTGGTGACACAAGCACTGGTGACACAGGTACTGGTGACACAGGCGCTGGTGACACAAGCTCGGGCGACACGAGCAGTAAGGACACCGGCGGCGACACCAGTGGCGACACCACAGCCCCGGATGACACGGCTGGCGGCGATGACACGGCCGGCGGCGGTGACACCGCGATCGGCGGCGACGGCTCCACAGGGAGCGACGGCGGCGGCGACACGGCCATCACCGGCGACACCGCGACCGGCGAGGGGAGCGGCGGCGGGGGCGACGGCGACGACGGGAAGCGCTGTCAGTCCGGCAGCGCACCCGGCGGTCTCCTGGCGCTGTTCTTGACCTTGATCGCGGTCCGTCGCCGAGCCGAGAGCGCCCGCTGGGAGGACGCCGACGGCATCATCGCTTGACGAAACCCCTTGCTTCGGGAACCCTCCCAACCATGCGTCGATCCCTGACCGCCGCGGCGTTGCTCATCAGTGTCTGCTTCGCTGGCGCCTGTGAGAACCCCTGCATCCACATGTGCCAGCAGTACGAGCGCTACCTCGATCGCTGCGGCTACGGCTGGAGCACCGTCTTCCGAGACCGCGGCTGGGACTCCATCGAGGACTGCTACGACGACCACTGGGAGTCCGAGGACGACGAGTACCCGGAGTGTGAGGACGAGGGCGTCCAGTACGCGGAGAAGTCCTGCTACTGACTGCCGGGAAAGACCAGTGCAAGCCCTGACCCGGCGGAGCCTTCGGTAGACTGCCACACCACTCTCCCCTCCCCAGGTTCACGGACGTCAACGTGCTGCGCTGGATACCCTTCGTCCTCTTTACCCTCGCCTGCCAGCCCAAGGCCCCCGACCTCGGTGATGATGAGACCCGCGGCGACGCCGGCGTCTTCACCGACGAGACCGACACCGGGCTGACCGACGATGACACCGGTCCGACCGGCTCCGATGACGGCGACGACACCGCCCCCACGGACGACACCGGCGTCACGGACGACACCGGACCGACCGGAACACCGGGCACCGACGACACAAGCGGGACCGACGACACCGGCGCCGCCGATCCCGACAGCGACGGCGACGGCTTCGCGGCCTCGGACGACTGCGACGACGACGACGCGACCGTGTTCCCCGGCGCGGACGAGTACTGCGACGGCGTCGATCAGGACTGCGATGACACCATCGACGAGGAGTCCGTGGGCCCAGGCACCTGGTACCTCGACGACGACGGCGACGGCTACGGCGACATGGGCGTCACCATCGAGACCTGCGAGCCCCCCGACGGCTACGTCGACAACGCCGACGACTGCAACGACGAGGAGGTCTCCCACAACCCCGACGGCACCGAGGTCTGCGGCGGCGGCGATGAAGACTGCGACGGGGTCACCGACGAGGGCGGCGCCACCGACGCCGAGCTCTGGTACGCCGACGGCGACGAGGACGGCTACGGCGATCCCGCGTCAGCGCTCTCCGCCTGTGAGCTGCCCGAGGGCTACACCGACGACAACACCGACTGCGGACCCGGCGAGTCCTCCATCTACCCGGGCGCGGACGAGTACTGCGACGGCGCGGACAACGACTGCGACAGCGCCGTCGACGAGGACGCGCTCGAGGACGCGGTCTGGTACCAGGACAACGACGGCGACGGCTACGGCACCAACGACGCCACGGTCGAGGCCTGCGAGCAGCCCGAGGGCTACGCCCTGAACGCCGACGACTGCGACGACAGCGTCGAGACGGGCGCGGGGGTCTACCCGGGCGCGGCCGAGGCCTGTAACGACGTCGACGACGACTGCAACGGCAGCATCGACGACGACGCCTTTGACGCCGAGAGCTGGTTCCTGGACTTCGACGGCGACGAGTACGGCACCGCGGACGCCGAGCTGCTCGCCTGCAGCCAGCCCGAGGGCTACGTCGCGGTGAGCGCCGGGCGCTACGACTGCGACGACGGCGCGGCCGACGTCTACCCGGGCGCCGAGGAGCAGTGCAACGAGCGCGACGATGACTGCGACGGCATCATCGACAACGACGCCCCCCTGCCCGGCCGCTGGTTCGCGGACGCCGACGAGGACGGCTACGGCGATCCCGACGACAACGTCAACGCCTGCGAGCAGCCCGACGGCTACATCGCCGACGACTCGGACTGCGACGACGGCGACGCCGACATCTACCCGGGCGCCCTGGAGGTGTGCGACGGCGTCAACCAGGACTGCGATCTGAGCGTGGACGAGGACGGCGCCGACGCCACCAACTGGCACCGCGACTACGACGAGGACGGCTACGGCGACCCCGACGCCACCCGCGAGGCCTGCGACGCGCCCGAGGGCTACACCGACGACGGCACGGACTGCGACGACGTCAACCCCAACACCTACCCGGGCGCGGACGAGTACTGCGACGGCAACGACAGCAACTGCGACGGCTTCGGAGACGACGGCGCGCTGGACGCCAACACCTGGCACCTCGACGCCGACGAGGACGGCTACGGCGACCCGGGCGTCACCCAGGAGATCTGCATCCGCCCCAACGGCTACGTCACCGACGGCACCGACTGCGACGACGCCGACGGCACCACCTACCCCGGCGCCACCGAGCAGTGTGACAACGGCGACGACGACTGCGACACCCTGGTCGACGAGGACGCGGTGGGCCTCGGCACCTGGTACGCGGACGACGACGACGACGGCTGGGGCGACCCCTCCGACTCCCAGACCACCTGCGTTCAGCCCGACGGCTACGTCAGCAACGACGGGGACTGCGCGCCCGGCGACAGCGACGTCTTCCCCGGCGCCGAGGAGATCTGCAACGACGACGACGACGACTGCGACAGCGCCGTCGACGAGGACGCCATCGATCAGGGCAGCTACTACGCGGACGACGACAGCGACGGCTACGGCGACCCCTCGGACGCGGTGCGGGCCTGCGATGAGCCCTCGGGCTACAGCAGCAACAACGACGACTGCGACGACTCAGACGGCGGCGTCTACCCCACCGCTGACGAGTACTGCAACGACGGCGACGACGACTGCGATGACTCGGTCGATGAGGATCCGGTCGACGCCACGACCTACTACCGCGACCGCGACCAGGACGGCTTCGGCGACGACAGCGCGAGCGCCGACTCCTGCGACACCCCGAGCGGGGACGGCTACGCCACGGAGGGCGGCGACTGCGACGACGACGACGATGACATCAACCCCGACGCCACCGAAGAGTGCGACGGCGTCGACGAAGACTGCGACGGCGTCATCGACAGCCAGGACGCCTGCGACTCCTGCACCATCGACTGGTACGACGGCCACGCCTACCTCTTCTGCGCCTACGACGTCAGCTGGTACTCCGCCGAGTACTACTGTGACTTCGGCGAGTACAACCTCGTCAGCATCGAGTCCCCGGACGAGAACGCCTACCTCACCGACGTCATCGATGACTTCGTGGCCGCCGACTACACCAGCTACTGGTGGATTGGCTACACGGATCAGGGCAGCGAGGGCGACTTCTACTGGTGGGACGGCAGCAGCGGCACCTACGAGAACTGGGAGTCCGGCGAGCCCAACAACTCGGGCAACGAGGACTGCGTGGAGCTCGGTCGCTTCGACGACGGCAGGTGGAACGACAACCAATGCTGGAACGACGACAATTACTTCCTGTGCGAGGCCGGCTGACCCCGGGTTAAGCACCGGCGGATGTACACCCACCCCATCACGGTCTACTACGAGGACACCGACTTCACCGGTGTCGTCTACCACGCCAACTACTTGAAGTACTTCGAGCGCGCCCGGGAGCACCTGCTGGGGGTGGACGATCTCGTCGCCCTCTACCAGGATCACGGGACCAGCTTCGTGGTCTACAAGGCGGAGCTGACCTTCAAGGAGGGCGCGGTCCACGGCGATCGCCTGGAGATCCGCACCGAGGTCCACGCCGAGAGCGAGTACCGGCTCATCTTCGACCAGTCCGTGTGGCGGGCCGGCGGCGCCAGGCCGCTGGTGACCGGCCAGGTACACCTCGTCTGCGTGGACAAGAAGCACAAGCTGGTGCGCCTGCCCGCCAGCGTCATGGAGGCCCTGCGCCTCCAAGGGGGATGAGGTGCTGACCTTACTGATCACGCTGAGCACGCTGAGCACACTGAGCACCGTCGCGCTGGCTCAGGGCGCCCCCGACGGCACCGAGCGCGGCGACGACGACAGCGGCGCCTCCGAGGGCGTCTTCGGCTCGGACATCTCCGCGGGCGTCGCCCCCGGCGCGCTGCTCGGCGAGTGGCCCGCGCCGGGCCTGCACGGCGCCTTTGTGCTGCGCTACGACGCCTTCATCGAGCCCCGGGACGCGCCGGGCGTTCGCATGGGCCTCTCCGTCTTCGGCGGCCGCAGCGTCTGGCCGCTCCAGGACAGCAGCGGCGGGGTGGACGCCGAGGGCAACGAAGAGCTGACCCCCTTCAGCTTCTACCACTACGGCGCGCTCGCGGTGATGCGCTACGCGCCCGCGGCGCCCTGGGGCGGCACCTTCGGGGTCGGCTTCTCCCGGATCGACATCGAGGACTACCAGGGCGGCCCGCTGGGGCTGCCGGTGTTCCTCCTGGAGGGCGGCGCGCGCAGGCGAATCGGCTCCGATGGCCAGGCCTTCCTGGACCTGATGATGCGCGGCGGCTGGGGCAGCGCCGCGGGCATCGAGGAGCCCACCGAGTGGTCCGACTGGTGGCTCGTTCAGCCCGTGGTCGCCCTGGGCGTGCACCTCAAGTGACCCGGAGCAGCTCCTCGATGCTGGTCTCGCCCTTCAGGATCTTATCCACGCCGGTCTGCCGGATGGTGGGCAGGCGCTGGCGGGCCATCTCGTTCTGGATGTCCTTCACGGAGACCGCGTCGCTCTTGAGCAGCTCTGCGAAGGGCTCGTTGATGGTGATCAGCTCGTAGAGCCCGGTCCGGCCGCGGTAGCCGGTCTTGGCGCACTCCATGCAGCCGGCGGGCGCGTAGATGCGCGTGCCCCGCGGGACGGGGTGGCCGAAGAGCTGCTCGTCGTTGTGGATGCGCGGCACCTTGCAGAGCGGGCAGAGGCGGCGGATGAGCCGCTGGGCCAGCACGCCGCGCAGGGCCGAGGAGATGACGTAGTGCTCCACCCCCATGTCCAGCAGGCGGACCAGGGTCTCGGCGCTGGAGTTGGTGTGCAGCGTGGAGATCACCATGTGGCCGGTGAGCGCGGCGCGCATGGAGACGCGGGCGGTCTCCTTGTCGCGGATCTCGCCGACCATGATGACGTCGGGATCCTGACGCAGGATGGAGCGCAGCCCCGTGGCGAAGTCGAAGCCCGCCTTGGGGTTGGCCTGGCCCTGGGTGATGCCGTCGATGGGGTACTCGATGGGATCCTCGAGCGTGACCACGTTGCGCTGCTTCCAGTCGACCTCTCCCAGCAGGGCGTAGAGCATCGAGGTCTTACCGGAGCCCGTGGGGCCGGTGACCAGCAGGATGCCGTTCTGCTGGCTGACCATGCGGCGCAGCTTGTCGGCCATGCTCCCTTCGACGCCGAGCTTGTCCAGCTCCAGCATCTGCGAGTTCTTGTCCAGGAGCCGCAGGACCACCTTCTCGCCATGCTCGATGGGGAAGGTGGAGATGCGGAAGGCCAGGTTGGTGCCCCCGCGCTCGAACTGGAAGACGCCGTCCTGGGGGATGCGCTTCTCGGAGATGTCGAGGTTGGCCAGCACCTTCAGGCGGCTGATGATGGTCTGGGAGAAGTTCTTGGGGAAGTTCGGCCGATCCACCATGACGCCGTCGACCCGGAAGCGGATGCGGACGCGGCTCTCACGCGGCTCGATGTGGACGTCGCTGGCGCGCTCCTGCTTGGCTTGCATGAGCAGGCGGTCGAGCATCATCGAGATTCGTCGTTCGTCGTACTGAACCGCGGGCGCAGCCATAGGACCTCCAGGGCGGGATTGGGTGCTCCCGATGACGGATCCAGCGAGACAAAACGTTACAGCCCGGTGAGCGCGACTCTCCGCCCCGGCTCCCGCCACCTCACCTGCAGAGCCGCGACATCTCCTCCGCGATCGCGATGTCTATGCGCGGATCCTCCACCGCCGCGACCTCCGGCCGCGTCGGCCTCCCCCCCATACAGAGCGACCTCCCCACGATCTGTCGCACCCGGCTCAGGTATAGATCCAGGCCGTGCTGCTCACAGCGGGCCCGGTCCTCCGCCGCCAGCGCGTCGCAGGGCGCCAGGGTGAACGGCGGCGGATCCGCCGAGAAGCCGTCGTGGTAGAAGCGCCGCCAGAAGCGGTCGCGGAAGTCCGTCTGCTCCCCCAGCAGCGGCTCCCAGGCGGCGTAGATCTCCCGCGCCCGGGGCATCGCCCTGGCGAAGCCCGCGGCCCCGGCGCCCTGCAGCAGCGTGTGCACCTGGGTCTGCCAGAGGTGCTGGCCGCAGTCATCTCGAAACGGGCCCGCGCTCAGGCACAGGGCCGCCGCGGCCTCCCGCTGCCCCTTGCGCGCCAGCGCCTCGGCGGTCTGGAAGTAGCACTCCTGGCGCCAGGTTCCGGCCTCGACCCGCTCGCAGATCGCCCCCTCCGCCGCGCCCTCGGGATCGACGGAGGCCGCCCGATAGGCCACCACCAGCCCGCAGTCCCCCCGGGCCGACGCGCTGGTCAGCGACTCACAGATGGGGAGCGCCTCCTCGGCCGACATCGTCGCGTCGCCGAGCACGCGCTGGTAGCGCGCGGCGTCGGTCTCCGGCGGCGCCCCGGTGCAGGCGGTCAGCCCGAGCGCCAGCCCGAGCGCCAGCCTGAGAGCGGGGCTCCCCGTCAGCGATCCCACCGAGCCGCCTCGGGCGGCGTGGCCACCCCGGCTGCCCGGAGCAGGTGGACCCGCTCCAGCGTCCGCGCGCCGTCCAGCAGCGCGTCGGCGATAGCGACCACCTTGCGCGCCTCCAGCGCCTCCAGCGGGCCGCCCGCGGCCCAGGCGTTGAAGGCCCCCTGCGCCGGACCGCACCAGATCTGGAAGTCCCGCTTGCGGGGGATCTCCCCGGTGCGGGCCCAGCGGGAGGTCATGCCCAGGTACCAGCGGAACACCAGCGCCATCTTCATGCGCCCGTCCCGCTGCGCGCGGGCGAGCTTCTTGGGATCGCGGGCGCCCCAGTAGTCCACGCAGTCGCCCCAGACCTCGTCGAAGGGCCGCCGCAGGATCTGCTTCTCGATGCGGGCGCGGTCCTTGTCCGGCACCGAGGACCAGTCGTCGCTGCCCCGCCAGGTCTCGTAGAGGCGCTTGGCGCGCTGGGCGTACAGGGAGCCCCGGCTGAGCACCTGGACGCTCGCGCCCAGCTCGAACATGTCCGGGGCGGGCCCGGAGGCCACATCCGACATGCTCGCCTCGGCCAGCATGACCTTGGCCGCCTTGGAGGTGCCGGCCTCGACAGTGGGCTGGTTCACCGAGCCGGTCAGCACATAGTCCGCGCCCATGGCGAAGGCGGCCACCAGCGCGGCGGGGGTGCCCAGGCCGCCGGCGGCGCCGATGAAGATGGGCCAGCCGTGCTCGGCCACCGCCGCGTCCCGCTGCTCGCGGATGAGCGGCAGGATCACCGGCAGCGCGCGGCGATCGGTGTGTCCGGCGCTGTCGGCCTCGCAGGTGACCGCGTCCGCCATGGGCACGCCAGCCGCCAGCTTCGCCTGAGCGGCGGTGAGGGCGCCGGCCTTGACCAGGGCCTGGAGGGTCTCCTCGGGCGCAGGCGCCAGGAAGTGCCGGGCGACCTCCGGGCGGCTCACCTTGGCGAACACCTGGTTGGGACACACGATGGTGCCGTCCGGCAGGGACCGGATGCCCGCGTACCGGTAGCGCACGATGGCCGGGGTCAGCCCCATGTAGGCGGAGGCGCTCACGAAGCGACAGCCGCGCTCCAGGTAGAGGTCGACCGTGGTCTCCTCCACCGCGGGCTCGGCGGGGTTGTGCAGCAGGTTGGCGCCCCAGGGGCGATCACCGACCGCCTCCACGATCTCCGTCAGCGCGGCCTTCACGGCCTCCAGCGGCAGGCCGCCGGCCCCGAAGAAGCAGAGCAGCTCCGAGCGCGCCATGGCGATCACCATGGCCGCCGAGGCGATGCCGCCGGCCATCGCGCCCGCGACGTAGTTGGCGCGCACCCCGAAGGTCTCCCGGAAGCCCGCCGTGCCCAGCGCCGGTGCGGGGGGCAGCCAGGCCGTGAGCGGGCGGGCGCCGGGCCCGTCCGCGAAGCCGCCGTTGGTGTAGGCGGAGCCGTCGACCAGCACGTACAGGGGCTGACTCAGCCCGCGCACGCCGTCCTCCAGCGACACGACCGACTCCAGATCCGGCACAAAGCGCGGCCCGGTCGAGCGGGCGCCCCAGGGCTCGACGGCCAGCGGCTCGCTCCACTGCTCGCCGCTGTCCCAGCGCACCGTCAGCGTCGCGCCGGCGGCCTCGCGATCGGCGCGGAGGCTGACGCCTTCGTCCTCCAGCGCGATGTAGCGGATCCCCGGATCCGCGTGCAGCGCCCCGGAGAGGGGGCCGAGCCCGAGCGCGTCCATCGCCGCTCTCAGTCCGCCGCCGCCGCTCTCCGCGACGCTCTCGGTGACGCCGTGCGGCGGGCCGCCGCTGCCGACCCGCACTACCCGGGCCCCGTATCGCTCAATCAGCTCGCTGCTCACGCTCACCACCTGATCTCCGTGACTGCCCCGCCGGATTAACTCGCCGCCGGGTAGTATGGGGGGGTGTCTGAGCCCACCTCCTACCCCGCGTACAAACTCGTCCGCGGCTTCATCCACTTCGCGTTGCGCGGGTTCTATCAACAGATTCGCGTGGTGGGCCTCGAGAATGTGCCGCTGGAGGGGCAGGCGCCGGTGATTTTCGCCGGCAACCACCCCAACAGCCTGCTGGATCCAGCGCTGGTGATCTGCAGCGTCAACCGCATGGCGCACTTCGCCGCCAAGGACGTGCTCTTCCAGAGCGCCCCGCTGCGGCTCATCATGAACTCGCTGGGGGTCGTCCCGATCTCCCGCCGCAAGGACCACGGCGGCGAGAGCTCGGGCAAGAAGCTCGACAACTCCCAGGCCTTCGCGGCCCTGAACAAGGTGCTCATCAGCGGCCGGTCCATGGGGATCTTCCCCGAGGGCATCAGCCACGATCAGGCCTCCCTCTCCGGCCTGAAGACCGGCGCCGCCCGCATCGGCCTCCAGCTCGTGGCCGAAGAGCCGGACGTGCCCCTGGTGCTGGTCCCGGTGGGGCTGACCTACATCCACCGCAACCGCATGCGCTCCCGGGTGCTCGTGCAGTTCGGCAACCCCATCCAGGTCCGCGACTGGCTCGACGCCTACCGGGAGGATCCCAGGGAGACGGCCCGCGCGCTCACCGATCACCTGGACCAGGGCCTGCGGGCGCTGACCATCAACGCCCCGGACTGGGAGACCGTGCGGGTGCTCGACGGCGTGCGCCGCCTCTACCAGCCGCCCCGCATCCCCCTGGAGCACCGGGTGGAGCTGGCCCGACGCTTCAACGAGGGCTTCCAGACGGTCAAGGACAAGCCGGAGGTCATCGTCCTCTACAGCCGCATCGAGCGCTACCTGGACGAGCTGGACTCGCTGGGCCTGAGCGATCGCGATCTGGACGACGACGCCAACTTCCGCAGCCGCCGGGCCCGGGCCGCGCGCAACCTGATGCTGGCGCTGGTGTGGCTGCCGCTGGCGCTGCCGGGCTTCCTCGTGTTCATCCCGCTCGGCCAGCTGGTGAGCTGGGCGGGGGTGAACTTCGCCCCGCGCACCGACGTCATCCAGACGAGCAAGTTCGTGATGGGCGTCGCCGGCGCGGCGCTGACCTACCTCGGGCTGGTGGCGCTGACGACCGTGTTCGGCAGCATCCCCGCGGGGATCGCCGTCGCGGTGGCCCTGCCGCTGTCGGCGGTGGCGACGCTGAAGGTGCTGGAGCGCGGGGTGCGGCTTCGCCGGCTCCTGAGCGGCGGCGTGCGCTCGCTGATGCTGGGCCGGGAGGTCGAGCGCCTGCGCGCCGAGCGGCGCTTCCTGGAGGCCGAGGTCATCAAGGCCGTGGAGCGCCTCCTCCCCGAGGAGATGGAGCGCCTCTACGAGCGCACGGCCGAAGAGGTCGCCGACCCCACCGCGGAGATCGCGTCGCCCGAATAGACGGACGCGTCCCCATCCAGGTTATCCAGTGCCCATGACCTCCTCCGACCAACCGGCGGTGGTGTTTCTTCACGGTCTCGCCCGCACGCGGGTGTCCATGGAGCGGCTCAAGTGGACCGTCTCCAAGGAAGGCTACGAGACCTGGAGCTGCACCTACCCCTCGCGCAGCCAGCCCGTGCAGGAGCTCGCCGACACCGTGGCGGGCTGGATCCAGCGGGATCTACCCGGCCGGGAGCTGATCGCGGTCACCCACTCCATGGGCGGCATCCTGGTGCGACACATCGACCTGCCCTGGAAGCGCATCCTGATGCTGGCCCCGCCCAACCAGGGCAGCGCCTTCGCCGCCCGCGCCCGCGCCTGGGCGCCCTTCAAGCTCTACTATGGACCGGCCGGCCAGGAGATGGCCGAGGCCTCTGAGTGGCCGCAGCCCAACGCCCCCACCTGCGTCATCGCCGGCACCGGAGGGCTCACGCCCACGAACCCGTCGAGCTGGATCGCGACCGCCCTGGGCATCTGGTCAGCGGACATCGATCACGACGGGACCGTCTCCGTGGAGGAGGCGAAGCTGCCGGGCCTGGTGGACTTCGAGACCGTGCCGGCGAGCCACACCTTCATCATGGAGCACCCGGAGACCCGGGGCATGGTCCTGCGGTTCCTGACGACCGGCCGCCTCCAGGGCTGACGCGCCGGGGCTGCTCCCTGCCTACAGCATCCCTCCCAGCAGCCGCTCATACCGCCCCCAGACCTGCGGCCAGCTGTACCGCTCCACGACGAACTTCCGCCCCTCCGCGCCGACCCGCGCTCTGAGCTCCGGATCGTCCATCAGCGTCATCATGGCGTCGCGCATCGCCTCCACGTCGCCCTGGGGCACCGGAAAACCGAGCCCCCCCGTCGCCTCGCGGACGGCGGGCTGATCGCTCCAGATGATCGGCTTGCCGCTCGACATCCCGTCGACCGCCGTGAAGCCGAACCCCTCCTCCATCAGCGTGGGGAAGAGGATCACGTCCGCCGCCTGGTAGAAGGGCGCGATCCGCGGCACGTCGGTGTGGAACTCGACGGGCTGCTGGTACGCCTGGATCTTCAGCTGATCCAGGAAGATGGTGTCGCTGGCGGCGCCCACGATGGTGAGCTTCGCCCGCTTCTTGTACTCGCGCCGCAGCCGGGCGAGGGCGTCGATGGCGATGTGCTGGCCCTTGCCCGGCAGAATGCGAGATGGGTAGGCGAAGTGGACCACGCCCTCGTCCCCGGCGGGCCGGGGCCCGTCCGTCGGCTTGAAGGTGTCGATGTCCACGCCGTTGTGGATGACATGCAGCCGGGAGTCGTCCATCCCGGCCTCGGCCAGGCTCAGGCGGGCGGCGTTGGAGACCGTCACCACCGCGTCCAGCTTGCGGCTGCGGATCTTGTAGAAGCGCTCCTTGGCCCGGGTGACGAGGCCCCGATCGCCGCCGCCGAAGTTCAGATCGTGCACGATGCAGGCGGTGGGCACCCCGACGTGGGGCACCTCGATGGAGTTGCCGAGCACCGCCTGGGGGCGGAACCGCCGGGCCTCCTGCCGGGCCGCTGTCCAGAGCTTCGCCCAGCTCACGGCCTTGTTGGCGCCGCGCAGATCCACGGCGAGGGCCTCGGGTGGGACCAGCGAGCGGCTGCTGCGGTAGCCCACGACGAGGCGGACCTCGTGGCGGGTGCGGGCCTGCTGGTAGAGATTCTCGAAGACCGTCTCGGTGCCGGAGCGCACATCCGGGGGGTAGCGGCGGGCGACCATCATCAACTTCATGAGTGCTTCCTAATCTTCGCCCTCGATGTACCCCAGCTGCTCCAACAGATCCTCATTGACTTCGCCATCGTCCCGGCGGCCGAGCTCGCCGTAGTCCAGCGAGTCGACGAGTCGGTCCCGGGATCCAGCCCGGCGGTCGTCGTCCAGGATCAGCACCCGGCCGGGCAGATCCGAGGCCGGCTGGATGTCCAGCATGGCCTGGACCGTCGGCGACACGTCCAGCAGGTGCGCGTCGGTCAGGCGTCGGTTCTTGGGGATCTCGGGGCCGGCTGCGTAGAAGACGCCGTCCTCCCGGTGCTCACCGGTGAAGGCTTCGGTGAGCTTGACGTACTGCTTGAGGGGCTCGTCGCCCACCGTGCCGGCGGCGATGCGCTCGGCGGTCACATACTCGTCGACCAGCGTGAGGCCCAGCGCCCGGCTGCTGCCCGGCACCGGCTCCACCCGGAAGAAGGGCTCGCCGGACTCGTCAACCAGCGCCTCGATCCAGACCTGGACCTCGTCGATATCCAGCGCGTCGTCCGCGAGGCCCACGTTGAGCTTCACGCCGAGCTTGGAGACGTCGACCTCGCCGACCTCCTCCGTCATCCGCGCCTGGAGGCGCTCGGTCAGGGGGGCGAAGAAGGTCTTGTCCGAGCCGATCTGCAGCGCCTGGAAGCCGTGGTCGCTGACGACCACCACCCGGGCGTCGTCGCTGAGCATTCCCATCAGCTCGCCGAGGATGGCGTCGGCCTGTCGGTAGGCCTCGGGGATGGCGTCGCCGTACTTCGCGACCTCCTGCGGGTCGACGTCGCCGAAGTCGTCGGGCCGGAAGGCCCGCCAGAAGATGTGCGCGAGGCCGTCGGTCGCGTAGTAGGTGAAGGTCGCGAGCTCGGGCTGGTGCTGGCTCAGGGACCAGGAGAAGACGTCCCGATCGATGCGCCCGCGCAGGAGCTGCAGGGCGACCTGCCGATCCTGCTCGTTGGGCCGGGTCAGCCGCTCGCGCACGGTCCAGAGCGTCGCGTCCCAGACGGTGCCGAAGCGCAGCCCCCGGAACATGCCGATGGCCACCAGCTCGTAGTTGGAGCGCACCTGGGCCACGCTCTTGCGCTTCAGGCGGTTGGCGAGCTCGATCTCCTTCACGAAGGAGAGATCGACCGGCCAGGTCTCGGGGCTCGGCGCGAGCCAGGCCGGCACGATGAAGCCGTCCACCGGCCGCGGCGGCCAGGTCACCAGCCACTTGTAGATGCCGATCCCCAGCCCCTCATCCGCCGCGATGTCCCAGATGCGGGGCACCTGGCAGTCGGTGGCGTGGACGTGGAAGCCGTGGATTCCGTGATCCTCGGGCGGCTTGCCCGTGGCCATTGTCGTCCACAGGAGCGGCGAGAACATGGGCTCCATCGACGTGAGCACGCTGCTGGTGCCCCGCTGGCCGAGCGCCTTGAGGGCCGGCAGGTCGCCGCCCTCGATCATGGGCTCGACGATGTCGAAGGTGGCGCCGTCGATGCCCATCACCAGCACCTTCACCCCGTCCGCGTTCGGGCGGGGGCGGGAGGCCATCGCCAGGTACAGCAGCCCCATCAGCAGGAAGGCGAAGCGCATGGCCGGCAGCCCCTCCCACAGCTTCCTGCGCATGACGTACGCCAGCGCGGCGCCGCAGACGAGCGCCAGCGGCAGCGCGGCCACCGCGATGTAGAGCAGCGGACGGTCCAGGAACCAGGGGTTGGCCACGGAGAGGACGGCCGCGACCAGGAGGGCCGGCAGCGCGCCAAAGAAGGCGCCGGTGCGAAAGACGCGCATGTTCATGAGCGGGCTCTGGTGCTAGCGCTGATGCTAGTCGTACTAGTCAATGAGGAACCTCCCGGGACGGAACTCGTCCCAGAAGTGCCACTGGCCGGGGTGGGCCCGGAGGAAGCCCTCCAGGTGGGCGGCGATCAGGTCCGCGCCCTTCTCCAGAGCGGGCTTGAGCGGGCCGTCCCGCTCCAGGTCCAGCGGGGCGCTGATGCGGGTGAGGTAGAGGGAGCGGCGGGTGGGATCCCGCGCGGTGTGCAGGGTCATCAGCGGGGCGCCGCCGCGGAGCGCCAGGTAGACCGGCCCCACGGGCACGTTCATGGTCTGACCCAGCAGGCCCCGGGGGTAGCGCCGGCCCAGCTCCTTGCCGCCGCCGGTGCCGTCCATCGCCGTCATGACGACCTCGCCGTCACCCAGCGCGCGCAGGACGGGCCGGATGAAGCCGCCGCCGTCCCAGATGCGGGCGGGGCAGTTCTTCTCGAGGGTGTGCCGCATGTCGGTGGCCCACTGGCCCGCCTCGGACAGCTCGCCCTCGACGCCGCCGCCGCCGATCTGGTTCATGCGGTAGCCGAGCGCGCCCAGCGCGCAGAGCGGGAGCTGGGCGGGGCCCATGTGCGGGTGCATCAGCACCGCGCCCTTCCCGGCCTCCAGCGCCGCGTCCAGGTGCTCCCGGCCCTCGAAGCGCACATAGGCGTCGACCGTCTCGGGGGTCACCCGGGCGAAGGACCAGGAGATGTACTGATCGGCGAAGTGGGTGGCGAAGATCTCCCGCACGACGGCGTCCAGGTCGTCCCGGTGGGGGAAGGCCCGGCGGAGGTTCTCCTCCACGCCCCCGCGCTTGCCGCGCGCCAGCCGCGCGACCAGCCGGCCGAAGCGGCGGTTGGCGCGGATCTCCAGCGCGGGCGGCAGATGATCGAAGCTCTTGCGATAGGGGCCCCAGACGATCTTCCTGTAGATGTCCTTGGCCGGTGATTCTCCGAAGACCACGTCGCTTTTACTCCATGTACCCGAGCTGCTCCAGCAGCTCTCTGTCCTCATCCGAGATCTCCTGGCTGGAGCGCTCCGCGCCCTCCTCGCCAGACTCGAGCAGCCCCTGGGCGATGCCCTCCAGGTGATCGAGCGCCGAGGACTTGTCGTCGTCCTCGTGCCAGAAGCCGATGACGTCCTTCTCCTGGTCGTCGAGCTCGTAGAGGGCGTTCAGGAACTCCGGCGAGTCCCGGTAGACGAACAGGGTGCTGTCGCTGCGGAGCCCCGCCATGCGCCACTGGGGCTTGTCGGAGCGGCCGGCCTCGCGGTCGGCGATGTTGGCCTCCCGATCGAAGATCATCGACCGGGCGTAGCCGCGGCCCCGATCGGCGGTCCAGTGGGGGGTCAGCGAGTAGCCGTCGATGTCCTCGGGGATCGGCATCGCCATCAGGTCGTAGATGGTGGGCGCGATGTCGGTCAGCTCGGCGATGCCGCTGACCCGCTCGCCCGCGGGGATGTTGCCGGGGAAGCGCATGACCAGCGGCACGTGGGTGCTGGGGTCGTAGACGTCGTCGCCGTGGTTGAACCAGACGTCGTTCTCGCCGAGGGACTCGCCGTGGTCGCCGGAGAACACCACCAGGGTCTCGCCGGCCTCACCGCGGGTGTCCAGCGCGTTCAGCAGCCGGCCAACCTGCTCGTCCATGTAGGAGATCTCGCCGTCGTACTGGGCGATCACGTAGCTCAGGTCGGTGACCCCCTCCAGGCTCTCCTCCAGGTAGCTCGCCGTGTTCTTCACGCGCTTCATGGAGTCGTGCTTCGGATCCGTCTGGTCGCCGCTGTAGTACATGGTGTCGTAGGGCGCGGGCGGCTCGTAGGGGCCGTGCGGATCGAAGAGGTGCACCCAGAGGAACCAGGGCTGGCCCTCGGGGGCGGCGTCCAGCCAGGACAGGGCGGCGTCCACGGTGTCACCGCCGCGGCGCTCAAGCACGGCGTCGGGGGCGATGCGGCGCTGGATGCCGGCCCAGAGGCGGCCGGTCATGAGCGCGCTGGAGCCCTTGAGCCAGGAGAAGTCGTCGTCGTAGGTGGCGAAGCCCCGGTCGAAGCCCATCCGGGCCTCCAGCACATAGGCGGAGACGAAGGCGCCGGTGCGGTAGCCCGACTCGGAGAGGGCCTCGCTCACCATGCGCTCTTCAGCGGGGGTGGGGATGCCGTTCAGCAGGGTGCCGTGGCTCCAGGTGCCCTGCCCCGTGAAGATGGTGGTGTGCGAGGGACCGGTCACCGCGATCTGGGAGAAGGCGTTCTCGAAGAGCACCCCCTCCTGCGCCAGCCGGTCGATGTTGGGGGTGGAGATCCGCTTGTGACCGTAGGCGTGGATGTGATCGGCGCGGGTGGTGTCGCTGGTGACCACCAGCAGGTTCGGCCGCTCACCGGTCACCCCGCTGGCGACCTTGCGGGCGGTGAGGCCCATCATCAGCGGCACGGCGCACAGCACCACGGTCCAGATGGCGCCGACGAGCTTGATCTTGCGGCTGGCGACGACCAGGCCGGCGGTGACCAGCAGCCCGCCGCCGAGCAGCGCGGGGTTCTTCATCCACCAGGAGGGCTCCTGGAACGGCGGCGGATCCGTGATGAACATCATCACCAGCTCGAAGGCCGTGATCGCGGCGGCGCCGCCCATCAAGCCCTTCAGCCGATCGTTGCCGGCGAGGCCGATGAGGCCGCCCGGAATCATCACCAGCAGCGCGGTCGTGAAGAAACCAAAGACCGCCAGCGGCCAGGGACTCTCGAGCCAGAGGCGCGCCTCCACCGGCACCGCGAGGGCCTCGGCGACGCCGTACAGTCCGCCGGCCAGCGCCGCGAGCAGCATGACGGGGATCAGGGGGCGGAATCGGTCCATACTTCACCGTGTCTGGGAGAGGGCCCCTGTCGTATCCTCAATCCCTTGCGAGCGAAGGTCACTTTGTGCAATCATGCGCCGCCAAGCTGCGGGTTATAGCGCTGGCTTTGACCCACCGAGAGGCTTCCATGAACTGGAAATCCCGCCTGCTCATCGCCGGCCCGTTCGCGCTCCTGGCCCTGCCCGGGGCCGCCTTCGCACAATCCGCCGCCGTCGCGCCCTTCGTGGCCAACGGCGTCGGCGCGAACGTCGCCGCCAATGTCACCGCCCTCGTGTCGAGCGAGATGGACTTCATGACCCAGTACGACGGCGCCGAGGAGCTGTCGGCCGCCCCGGGCATGAACCAGTGGTGTCTGGACAACGCGGGCTGCATGGTCACGATCGGCCGCCAGGCCAGCGCGGACTTCCTGCTGGCGGGCATGGTCTCCCCCACCGGCGGCGACAAGTACGACATCTACATGTCGCTCATCAACGTCAACACCGGCGTCTTCGTGCGCAAGCAGAGGTTCCCCGTCTCCACCTCCCCGGAGGTGCTGGCCGACAGCATGGGCTCCTTCCTGATCGAGCTCGTCACCGGCGCCAGCCACGAAGCCACCGCCGCCGCGACCGCGGGCGCCAGCTCCGATGAGTTCGACCCCTTCGCGGACGAGGACGACTTCGAGTTCGCCGCCCCCGTCGTCTCCCACACCGTGGGCACCCCCGGCAACAGCCTCAACACCCTCGAGGACTTCGAGGATCCGGAGATCGCCCGGCAGGAGGCCGCCGCCCGCCAGCGCTCCGCCGAGGCCGCCGCCCGCCGCGAGGCCGAGGCCGATGCCCAGCGCCGCGCCCAGGAGGCCGCCCGCGCCGCCGCCGAGCAGGAGGCCCGCCGCCGCGCGGAGGAGGCCGCCCGCGTCGCCGCCGCCGAGGAGTCCCGCCGCCGGGCCGAAGAGGAGGAGCGCCGCAGGGTCGAGGCCGCCGCGCTCGCCGCAGCCGAGGAGACCCGCCGCCGCGATGCCGCCGCGGCCCAGCGCCGCAACGACGAAGAGCAGCGCCGCCGCAATGAGGCCGCCGCGGCCACAGCCGCCGCAGCAGCGGCCTCGCGCTCCAGCGGCGACGACATCACCTTCGGCGCGGTGAACCCCGATGACATCGAGGTCGAGGACATCCAGTTCGGCAGCGCCGTCGACCTGATCTCCGTGGACGACGCCGACGATCGCTCCCGGACCGCCTCCTACAGCGACGACGACTACTCGACCGCCAGCTACAGCGGCCGCAGCGCCCGCAGCTCCTCCGACGACGACGAGCCCGATCGCCGCTCCCGCAGCGCCCGCAGCACCGCCGACTACTACGACGACCTCGACGACCTCGACGAGCCCGAGGTCAGCTCCCGGGACGAGCGGGAGTCCCGCTCCAGCCGGTCCAGCAGCTACGACGGCCCCGCGACCGAGGTGGCCACCTCCAAGTCCGGCTCCCGCAGCCCGGTGACCATCACCGCCCGCGGCGGCTACTCCCGCTACCAGACCCTCGGCTTCGTCAGCTACGGCGCCGAGGCCGCCATCCCGCTCACCAGCTCCATGTACCTGCGCATGGGCGCCGAGGCCTTCTCGGTGAAGCGCGAGATCCCGGTCCAGTACCAGGTCGCTGGCGGCCCGCTGTACACCTGGGAGACCATCCTCCCCATCGGCTTCGGGCTCTACTACCAGCGCACGGCGACCAACGTGCGCCCCTACGTCGGCGGTGACCTCACCATCACGCCCTACACCGCCGACTTCAAGGTCGCGCCGGGCTTCCGCGTTCGCGGCGGCGCCGACTTCATGATCGTCGACAACTTCGGGTTCAACCTGAACCTCGGCGCGGGCTTCTGGTACGGCGCGGACCTCGCCCGGGTCGCCGACAACATGAGCGCCGCGGGGCTCGTCCCGCAGATCAGCGCAGGCACCGTCCTGGCCTTCTGAGCGCCCCGCGCCGGGTTATCGGGGAGCATGAGCACCCCCGACCCCACTCGTGTCCCCCGCGTCGAGGGCCTGGTCAATCTGGTCCAGGCCGCGATCTTCTTCGGCTTCGCCGTCTGGCTCAAGGACAACTGGGCCGCGATGGCCTGGATCGTCGGCGCCGCCGGCGTGACCCAGGTGCTGGGAGGCCTCGCCCTCTCCGCGACCGCCAACCCGCGACCGGCCCGCTGGGCGGACCTCCTCGCGCTCGGCCTGTGCGCCTTCGTGGTGGGCCTGCACCTCCAGGTCGGCGTCCACATCATCAACACCTTCTCCCCCGAGGGCGCCAAGACCGGCTGGGAGATCGTCGGCAAGGCCATGCTGGCCCTGCCCTACGGCGCCTTCCTCCCCTTCTGGCAGCTCATCCGCCTCCGGGGAACCCGGGTCGAGGGCGGCGCCGCGGCCGCGGCCGTGCTGGCCGGGCTCGTCCTGCCGCCGATGGCCGCGCTGGGCGGCGGCGCCGACCGCACCTGGTCGGAGATCGACGGCGCCGAGGCGACCGCCTGGGTCTACGACCAGTGGAGCGGTGAAGAGCCCGACGCCCCCACCTTCAGCGAGGGCCCGGTCGCCCTGGTGGCCACCGCCTTCGAGGGCTCCAGCGTCCCTCACCGATCCTTCGCGGAGGGCGCGACGCTCTCCGAGGCGCTGCTCAAGCTGGAGCCGCCCGGACAGGAGTTCGACGCCGTGGTGCTCGAGCTGCTGACCAGGGAGGGGGCGCTGAAGCCCCTCCCTTTTGGACCTGAGCGCGGGGTGCTGCTCGGCGCGGGTGACCGCGGCGTGCGCGGCGCTCAGCGCGTGGTGGGCGCCGCCGAGCTCCTCCGCAATCCTTCGGTCCGCAACCGGGCCGTGCTGCCCGAAGTCTACGCCCCCACCGCGGCGCTGAAGGGGGTCACCCCCGGCAACAACGACGCCCGCTGGTTCAACAGCCGCGGCTGGGTCACCTCCGGCGCGGACGTGGCTCCCCTGCGACGCGGCTGGGCTGACGGCGCCCCCCTCGGCTCCGAGGCCATCGTCGAGGCCGCGCTGGCTGGCGGCCGGCACCTGCTGCACAACATGAACCCCAAGACCGGCCGCTTCACCTACATCGTCGAGGGGCCCAGCGGTAAGCGAAAGGGCGGCTACAACTACCCCCGACACGCCGGCACCAGCTGGTTCCTCGCCCGCCTCTTCAGCCGCACCGGCGACGCCGACATCAGAGTCGGCCTCGACGACGCGCTGCGCCACCTGAAGGACGTCACCCAGAGCCTCCCAGATGGCCGCGCCTACATCCTGGATCCCAGCCGCAAGGACGGCCAGTCCTGGGTCGGCACCACCGCGCTGGCGCTGCTCGCCTTCCTGGAGGCCGACGCGGACCCGACGCTGCAGCGCGCCTACGTCGCCCACATCGCCTCCTCCATCACCGACGAGGGCGTGGTGCGGGGCAACTTCGACATCAAGGCGAAGCGCTGGCCCCAGCAGCACGAGATCACCTACGCCCAGGGGCAGGGGCTGCTGGCGCTCGCCGCCGCTGAGCGGGCGGGTGTCGAGGGCGGCTCCGAGGCCCTGGATCGCGCCATCGCCTACGTCGAGGGCGACTACATGCCCATGCCCGGCTCCCGCGCCGGCACGCTCGACGAGCACTGGATGTGCCTGGCGGCCGAGGCGGTGGGGCGCGTTCGCGACACCTTCGCCGGCGAGGCCATCTGCCGCGCCTACGTGGACAAGCTCGCCCCGCCCACCAGCGGCGCCATGAAGGAGCCCTACGCCGGCGCCGCCGCCGGGCTCGGCGAGGCCGTCATCGCGCTGGCGGAGATCGAGCGCCTGCGCGGCGAGACCTCCAGCGTCCGCGACGACGCCATGCAGTACGGCCACTGGCTGCTGGAGCAGCAGTACCGCCCGGCCGACGCCGCCTTCCTCGACGACGCCGACAACCTGATCGGCGGCTGGCGCGACCGCCCCTACGGCCCCTACGACGTCCAGATCGACGAGGTCCAGCACATCGCCTGCGCGCTGCTGGGCGTGGAACAGCTGATGGCCGGGGAAGAGATCCCCGGCGCCATGCCGTGATCAGCCCGTGACCGTCTACCACCCCGACTACTACGATCTCTTCCACGACGACCACGGCGGGGATCTCTTCTTCTACCGCGGCCTCGCCGCCGACTGCGGCGGACCGGTGCTGGAGCTGGGCGCGGGGACCGGCAGGGTGGTGATGCCCATCGCGCGGGCCGGGATCGAGGTGGTCGCGCTCGACAGCTCCGCCGGCATGCTGGAGGTGCTCCGCAGGCGACTGAGCGACGAGCCCCCGGCGGTGCGCGAGCTCGTGTCCTGCGTGGTCGGGGACATGGCCGCCTTTCACCTCGACCGCCGCTTCCCCCTCATACAGATCCCCTACCGGGCCTTCCTCCACAACCGCACCCCGCAGGCCCAGCTCTCCTGCCTGCTCTGCTGCATGGAGCACCTGGAGCCGGGCGGCCTGCTGGCCTTCAACGTCTTCCACCCCTCCCTGGCGGAGATGACCCGCAGCCACGGCGAGAACGCCGGGCGCTGGCGCTGGGTGGACGAGCAGCCCACGGACGACGGCGGCTGGATCCTGCTCTCGGAGGCCACCCTCTACAACTCGGGGGCCCAGCAGGTCACCACCCGGCTGCGGTACGAGCGCTACAACGACCAGGGTCGACAGATCAGCGTCGACATGGAGCGGCTGGAGCTGGCCTACCTCTACCCGGGCGACATCCGGGATCGGATGCGGGAAGCCGGCTTCGTGGAGGTGCGAATCGACGGCGACTTCGCCGGACAGCCCTTCACCACCGACGGCCAGGAGCTGGTGGTGCGGGGCCGCCGCCCCGGGTGAGTGAAAACCCACTTGTGGGGTGTGCATACCCCATGTTGGGTGATCGGGGTACCGGTGGGAGAGACAATAAAGTCGCAGAAAGGCTGATCACAGGGACTTTTCCATACATGTAGGGTTGGCCTGCTTCTTGCGATATAGTTCTACCGACGAATTCAGAACCGCCTGCCGCAAGATCTCCCCAGGAGCCCACCATGACCCGGATCACTTCGATGTTTTCCATCCTCCTCCTCGCCGCGTGCGGCACGACCGTGGACAACGACGACGTCCTGGTCTCCGATGACGACGCCTACGGCCAGCTCGGCGGCTCCGTCGTCGACGCCGAGGGCAACGCCGTCATCGGCGTGACGGTCTGGGCGCAGGGCCTCTCCGGCATCACCGACGCCGACGGCAGCTACATGATCGATGGCCTCACCCCCGAGGATGAGTTCACGGTCGAGTTCGTGAAGTCGGGCTACGCGAAGGGCTACACCCGCGCTTCCCTGATCACCTGGGAGGCCACCACGGCCAACAAGGTGATGCTCCCCATCGACGGCTACGACACCTTCGACGCGAGCCAGGGCGGCCTGGTCGAGGTTGAGGTCTGGGGCGGCCGCACGCTCTCCGTCGACTTCGACGCCAACACGATCGTCGACTCCAACGGCAACCCCTACACCGGCATGGTCCGGGTCGAGGTCGCCTACGTGAACCCCTACGACGAGAAGCTCGCCCCGGGCGCCCCCGGCGACCTGCAGGCCCTCGCCTACGCCAGCGACTCCACCGCCAAGGAGGCCCGCGAGCCCGTGCAGCTCGTCTCCTACGGTATGGCCGACATCACCCTCTACCCGGAAGAGGACACCACCGCCGACGGCGAGGCCGGCGAGGAAGAGGAGACCCTCAACCTCGAGGAAGGCACCACGGCGGGCGTGAAGATGCCCATCTACAACCCCGAGGCCAGCACCTACCACGTCGGTGACGGCGACGGGCTCCCGAGCTGGTCCTTCGACCCCGACAGCAACCGCTGGCTCGAGGAGGGCGAGGGCGCCGTCGGCGAGGACGACGAGGGCCTGAACTTCGAGTACGACGCCAGCCACTTCTCCTGGTGGAACTGTGACCAGGGCTTCGTGCCCACCTTCGCCTGCGGTCGCGTCGTCGACTACCTCGGCTTCCCCGTCCGCAGCTCCGAGGTCGTGGCCCGCGGCAGCCAGACCAACTCCATCGCCTACACCGACGCTGACGGCTTCTACATGATCTCCGTCATGGCCGGCGACACGGTGACCTTCAGCGCCAGCACCTACGTGGCCGGCACCAGCAGCTGGCCCTCCGACCGCCACTCGATGTTCATCGACGGCGGCGACTCCCAGACCTCCTGCACCGGCGACGAGGTTCCGGACATCGGGATCGAGGTCTGCCGCGAGTCCGGCGTGGTGATGACGGACAACATCACGTCGCACCTCTCCGCGACTGAGGCCAACAACGGCGACCGCCTGCGCGCCTTCTTCTGGGAAGCCCCCGGTCACATCGAGTACTGCGTCAACCCCTGGGACCGCGTCCCCATGGAGACCTGCGACGTCGTCGACACCGATGACTACGCGACCCCGCACGTCATCGACAGCGTCGACGGCCTGCCCATGGACCTGCGCCCCGTCGGTGACTGGATCGAGCTCTCGACCGGCCGCGACACCTACGTGCTGAACAAGGAGATGTCGGACGGCAAGCCCTTCTACAGCTTCCAGACCGAGAACTACAACGAGGGCAGCGTCGACTACCTCGAGACCAACGACATCGACCTCCGCGGCGGTGACGTCATCTCCGCCGTCGCCCCCGGCGACAGCAGCGCCGGCATGGGCGCCATCAGCGAGTCCTCCTGGGTCTCCCTCCCCGCCGAGTTCACCTCCAACGGGATCAGCGGCCCCCAGACCATCGCCTCCTCCAGCAGCCTCTCCCTGAACTTCACCGCCGCCAACAACGGCGACGGCATCCTGGTTCTCGGTGGCAGCGTCGAGGTGAACGATAACGGTCTCGCCGACAACAGCGACGAGCTGCTCCTCTGCCGGTTCAACGACGACGGCTCCATCAAGATCCCGAGCGCCGAGCTGAACGAGATTGACCGCGGCGCCACCGCGATCAGCATCTTCCGCCCCGAGATCAGCTGGACCCCCGGCCCCGACGGCCTGCCCATCCGCGTCCAGGCCTTCTCCGGTACCTCCGTCCAGGTCGAGCTCCAGTAGACACCTGAACACCTGAGCCAAAAAGCGGCGTGACCCCACCGGGTCACGCCGCTTCTGCGTTCAGCGACTGCGTTCAGCGCCGGGGTTCGGCCCACGCCCCGCCGGGGATCACGAGAGCTGGGACCAGTCCCCGTGATCCAGCCAGCTCTGGAGGATGATGACGGCGGCCTCCTGATCGATGACCTCCTTGCGCCGGGCGCGAGAGAGATCCGCCTCGATGAGGCGACGCTCCGCCTCCACCGAGCTGTACCGCTCATCGATGTAGACGAGCGGCAGGCCGGTCAGCTCCGCCAGCGCCACGCCGATCTGCCGGGCCAGCCGGGCCGATCGGGCCTCAGAGCTGTCCAGCTCCAGCGGCAGCCCCACGACCAGCGTGCGGATCTCCCGCTCCTCGCAGGTCGCCGCCAGCGCCGCGACGTCCTTGCGGACGCCCTTGCGAGACAGGGTGTAGACCGGCTGTGCGAGCCAGCCCATGGCGTCAGAGATCGCCACACCGATGGTCTTGGTTCCGACGTCCAGACCGATCGCTCGACCTCGGGTAGCTTTTTGTGAGTTGAAGTCTGGCACACGCTACAGGTACTCCGAGGAGCGTGATCCGGCACCTCCCATCATTGGGTATATACTGAACAGGAGTTCAGATGACACAGCCAACCACCCCCACCATTGTCCTGCTCTCTCAGGGAGACGAGCTGCTCACCGGGCAGACCGTGGACACCAACGCCGCGTGGCTGGCGGAGCGGCTCACGGAGCTCGGCTTCAAGGTGCTCTATGGCGTCACGGCCCCCGATGAGACCGGCGCCATCGAGCGCGCGCTCACCGCGGCCTTCGAGGCTGCTGACGCCTTGATCTGCACAGGCGGCCTCGGGCCCACCTCCGACGATCTGACGACCGCCTGCGTGGCCCGTGTCGCCGGCGTGGAGCTGGCGCTGCACCAGGAGTCGCTCGATCGGATCAAGGCGCTCTACGCACACTGGGGCCGCGAGATGCCCCAGGCCAACGTCAAGCAGGCCATGCTCCCCGTCGGCGCGCGAGTGCTGACCAACGACTGGGGCACCGCGCCGGGCTTCGAGTGGCTCCACAGCGGCCCTGGTGGGGCGTGCGCGGGCTACTTCGTCCCAGGGGTGCCGAGAGAGATGCGCCAGTTCTGGGAGCACTACCTGCGCCCGGCGCTGGTCGCCCGCTTCGAGCGCCCGCCGGTGCGGCGGGTGATCCTGCGCTGCATGGGGATCGCCGAGAGCAGCCTGGAGGAGCGCATGCAGCCCTTCGCGGGCGAGCCCGGCCTCACCATCAGCTTCCGCACCAAGCTGCCCGAGAACCAGGTCAAGCTCATCTTCGACGCCGGCGTCGAGACCGAGCGCGCCGACGCCGTCGTCGCCCGCGCGCGGGAGGCTATCGGCAGCTCCTGCTTCGGCGAGGGCACCGGCCCCATCGCCGAGGTCATCGGCGCCGCCCTGGCAGCGCGCGGCGAGACCCTCGCGACCGCCGAGAGCTGCACCGGCGGCCAGATCAGCGCTCAGATCACCGAAATCTCCGGCGCCAGCCGCTACTTCCTGGAGGGATCCTGCATCTACTCCAACGAGGCCAAGGTGCGCACCTGCGGAGTGGACCCCGAGGCGCTGGCGGCCCACGGCGCGGTCTCCGAGACCGTCGCCCGGCAGCTCGCCGAGGGCATCCGCGATCGCGCGGGCGCCACCTACGGCCTCGCCACCACCGGCATCGCCGGCCCGGGGGGCGGCAGCCCGGAGAAGCCTGTTGGCACCGTCCATATCGCGCTGGCGACCCCCAGCAAAACAGTCCACCGACACCTGCGGCTGCGGGGCTCCCGCGAGCGCATCACCAGCATGGCCGCCGGCCTCACACTGGACCTGCTGCGACGACATCTGCAGTCAAACGACTACTGAACAAAAGAATGTACCTCCCGGACAGTTTCTGACCACACCCGGCGCTTTGCAGGGATAACTTCTTTGTGCGCAGTCAAACGGAGTAAGCACATGCCTATCGACCCCAAGAGAAACAAAGCCCTCAACGATGCCATCAGCTCCATCGAGCGCCAGTTCGGCAAGGGCTCGATCATGCGGCTCGGCGAGACGCCGATCGCCAAGATCGAGTCCATCTCGACCGGCTCCCTCGGCCTGGACCTCGCCCTCGGCATCGGCGGCCTGCCCACCGGGCGCGTCATCGAGATCTACGGCAAGGAAGCCAGCGGTAAGACCACCCTCACTCTGCACATCATCGCCGAGTGCCAGAAGAACGGCGGCACGGCGGCCTTCATCGACGCCGAGCACGCCCTGGACATGAACTACGCCGAGGCGCTGGGCGTCAACACCAAGGAGCTGCTCATCTCACAGCCCGACTTCGGTGAGCAGGCCCTCGAGATCGCCGAGACCCTGGTGCGCTCTGGCGCGGTCGACGTAGTCGTCATCGACTCGGTCGCCGCCCTGGTGCCCAAGGCCGAGCTCGAAGGCAACATGGGCGACTCCCTGCCCGGCCTCCAGGCCCGCCTGATGTCTCAGGCCCTGCGGAAGCTCACCGGTGCGATCCACAAGTCGAACTGCATGATGATCTTCATCAACCAGGTCCGGCACAAGATCGGCGTGATGTTCGGCAACCCCGAGACCACCTCCGGCGGAAACGCGCTGAAGTTCTACGCCACCGTGCGCCTGGACATCCGCAGCATCGGCGCCATCAAGTCCGGCGACACCGTCCTCGGTCACCGCGCCCGGGTCAAGGTCGTCAAGAACAAGGTCGCCCCGCCCTTCCGCAAGGCCGAGTTCGAGATCCGCTACGGCCACGGCATCTCCTACACCGGCGAGGTGCTGGACATGTCCCTGGAGCTCAAGTACGCGAGCAAGTCCGGCTCCTGGTTCTCCATCGGCGACACCCGCGTGGGCCAGGGCCGCGAGAACGCCCGCAAGTACCTCGCGGACCACCCCGAGCTGCTCAAGGAGCTCCACGGCCGCATCATGGCGCACCACGGCGTGGGTGACGCCGCCGAGGCCGCCGACGCAGGCACTGACAACAACTGATCCGACCGCTGAACCTCCGGCGCCCTGAGACACGTTAGAATCACGGGCCTCAGGGAGTCGGAGTCAGCCCACATGGAAATCAACCAGATCTGCGCGGCGGCTGTGAGGGTCGGCGCCAGTGACATCCACATCAAGGTCGGCTCGCCCCCGATGGTCCGGATCAACGGAGAGATCCGCGCCATTCCCCGCGCCCCCAACGTGACTCAGGAGATCGCCGGGCAGATGGCGTGGTCCATGATGAGCACCGCCCAGCGCGAGCAGTTCAAGGCCACCTCCGACCTCGACCTCGGCTACGAGGTGCCCAAGGTCGGCCGCTTCCGGGTGAACGTCTTCCGCCAGCGCGGCCGCGTCGGCCTGGTGCTCCGCACCATCCCCACCCAGGTCAAGACCATCGACGAGCTCCAGCTGCCGCCGGTGCTCAAGAAGATCGCCGGGAACCAGCGCGGGATGATCCTGATGACCGGGGTCACCGGCTCGGGCAAGTCCACCACCCTCGCGTCCATGATCGAGGAGATCAACCGCACCTCGGCGCACCACATCCTCACCATCGAGGATCCCATCGAGTTCTCCTTCGTGGACAAGCGCTCGGTCATCAACCAGCGCGAGGTGGGCAACGACTCCAAGACCTTCAAGGCCGCCCTGCGCGCCGCCCTGCGACAGGATCCCGACGTCATCTTCCTGGGCGAGCTCCGCGACCGGGAGACCATGGAGATCGCCCTGTCCGCCGCCGAGACCGGGCACCTGGTGCTGGGCACCCTGCACACGCTGAACGCCACCGAGGCCATCAGCCGCATCATCGACTTCTTCGACCCGCACCACCACGCCCAGCTCCGGCACCAGCTCGCCGGCGTGCTGAGCGCCGTCATCTCCCAGCGCCTCGTGCCCCGAGTGGGCGGCGGCCGGGTCGCGGCGGTGGAGGTGATGATCAACACCGGCACCATCTCCGAGTGCATCGTCGACCCGGACCGCACCAAGGAGATCGGCGACTTCATCACCGCGGGCACCGCCCAGTACGGCACCCAGAGCTTCGATCAGTCTCTCTACTGGCATCACAAGAAGGGCGTCATTACCCTTGAAGATGCGCTGCGTTTCGCCAACAACCCCGACGACCTCGAGCTGAGATTGTCCGGGATCTCCGGCGAAGACTGGATCGAGCCCGAATAGGGCGCCGCAAACGGGCTCCCTCGGGGCTTGCTCCATCTCAACGCAGTGCATACGACAGGGGCTTCGTCCCCGCACTGTTTGGGAGCAGCCTTGAACACCTCAGAGATCCGTTCGACCTTCCTCAAGTGGTTCACCGACCGAGGGCACACCCAGGTGCCCTCCTCGTCTCTGATCCCGGTCAACGACCCCACGCTGTACTTCGTCAACGCCGGCATGGTGCAGTTCAAGGACGTCTTCACCGGCGCCGACCAGCGCCCCTACTCCCGCGCCACGACCTCCCAGCGCTGCCTGCGGGTGTCCGGCAAGCACAACGACCTCGATGAGGTGGGCCGCACCCCGCGGCACCACACCCTCTTCGAGATGCTGGGGAACTTCAGCTTCGGCGACTACTTCAAGGAAGAGGCCATCAAGACGGCCTGGGCGCTGCTGACCGAGGGCTACCAGCTCGACCCGGACCGGCTCTGGGTGACCGTCTTCGAGGACGACGACGAGGCCTACGAGCTGTGGCGGGCCAACGGCTTCCCCGAGGCGCGGCTGCAGCGCCTGGGCGCCAAGGACAACTTCTGGTCCATGGGCGACACCGGCCCCTGCGGACCCTGCTCCGAGATCCACTGGGATCATGGCCCCTCCATCTCCGACGACACCCGCGGCCCCGCCGGCGAGAACGACCGGTACGTGGAGATCTGGAACCTGGTCTTCATGCAGTACGAGCAGCACGCCAGCGGCGAGCGCGAGAACCTGCCCCGCCCGTCGGTGGACACCGGCATGGGCCTGGAGCGCATCGCGGCCATCAAGCAGGGCGTCTACTGGAACTACGACATCGATCTCTTCCAGGGCATCCTCCGCACGGCGGCCGAGGCCGCAGGGGTGAAGTACGGCGAGGAGCCGGCGATCGACACCGCGCTGCGCGTCATCGCGGACCACAGCCGGGCGGCGGCCTTCCTGGTCACCGACGGCGTGCGCCCCTCCAACGAGGGCCGGGGCTACGTGATGCGCCGCATCATGCGGCGGGCCATCCGCTTCGGCGTGAAGCTCGGCATCGACGAGCCCTTCCTGTTCCGCACCGCGTCGTCGGTGGTGGACGCCATGGGCGACGCCTACCCGGAGCTGGTCGAGCGTCGGGACGTCATCGAGGAGATCGTGCGCGACGAGGAGGAGCGCTTCAGCCGCACCCTGAGCCGCGGCCTGGTCCTCTTCGATCGGGTCCACGCGGAGGTCGAGGCCGCCGGCAAGAAGGTGATCCCCGGCGATGATGTCTTCAAGCTCTACGACACCTACGGCTTCCCTCCGGATCTGACCCGTCAGATCGCCGAGGAGCGGACCATGACCCTCGATGATGAGGGCTTCAAGAAGGCGCTGAAGGACCAGCAGGACCGCAGTCGCGGCGAGACGGCGACCTACGGCGACGGCGACGCGCCGCCGATCTACCAGGAGCTGGCCAAGGGCGGGCCCACGACCTTCCTGGGCTACGCGGCCGACAGCGGCAGCGGCGCGGTCCTGGCGCTGATCCGGGACGACGCGCGGGTGCCTGTGCTGAGCGCGGGTGAGGCGGGCAAGCTCGTCGTCGCGGAGACCCCGTTCTACGCCGAGAGCGGCGGCCAGGTGGGCGACTCGGGAACGATCCGCGTGAGCGAGTGCGGCGAGCCCTTCGAGTTCCAGGTCGAGGACACCCAGAAGGGCCCTGGCGGGGTCTTCTACCATGTGGGCCGGGTGCTCTCGGGCGCCGTCAGCGAGGGCGCTGAGGTGAGCCTGGAGGTCGCCAGCGGGCAGCGGGATCGCACGCGGCTGAACCACACCGCGACCCACCTGCTGCACGCGGCGCTGAAGACGGTGCTGGGTGACCACGTCGAGCAGAAGGGCTCCCTGGTGGATCCCAACCGCCTGCGCTTCGACTTCGCCCACCCCAAGCCGGTGACGCCAGCGCAGATCGACGCCATCGAGAGCATGGTCTACGAGCAGGTGCTGGCCAACAACCCCGTCGAGACGAAGGTGATGGCCCTGGATGACGCCAAGGCGGACGGGGCGACCGCGCTGTTCGGAGAGAAGTACGACGCGGACGTGCGAGTGCTCTCCATCACGGACTTCTCCAAGGAGCTGTGCGGTGGTACCCACGCCGAGCGCACCGGTGACATCGGCCTGTTCCGCATCACCAACGAGTCCGGCGTGGCCGGGGGTGTGCGACGTATCGAGGGGGTCACCGGGCCCGAGGCGCTGACCTACATCCGTCAGCGGGACCAGGCCGCGTCAGCGGCGGCCGGGCGGCTGCGCACCAGCGTGGAGGCTCTGGACGGGGCCATCGAGCGGGTGATGGCGGATCGCAAGCGGCTGGAGAAGGAGCTGGACGGGCTGAAGCGTGAGCTGGCGCGGGCCGCGGCGGGTGACGCCTCGGAGCAGGCGCGGGAGATCAACGGCATCAAGGTGCTGGCGTTGGAGCTGCCTGGCGACGCGGCGACGCTGCGGGATGAGGCGGACCGGCTGCGCGGGGTGCTGGGCAGCGGGTTGGTGGTCCTGGGCTCCAGGGAGGGCGGCAAGGTGCTGCTGCTGGCGGCGGCGACCAAGGACATCGCTGGGAAGAAGGTGCACGCCGGGAACATCATCCGGGAGATCGCCCGGCTGGTGGGCGGCGGCGGCGGCGGGCGGCCGGATATGGCGCAGGCGGGCGGGAAGAACCCCGATGGGCTGCCAGCGGCGTTGGAGCGGGTCTACGAGATCGTCGCGGGGTAGGCGAAGGCGTTGAGCGCGCCACACGACGCGGTTTCGCGGGGCACTTCAGCGCTGCTTCTGAAGCCCTCCCCATCTCTTCTGGCAGCTCGCGCTGCGAGGGTGCGAGCCCCCTGTGCCCCCCACCCTCCACCAGCACGCGCCGCACGGCGCGCGCCAACATCGAATGCGTACCGTTGAGGAACGCCACGTCCCAGCGCCGCACGCGAGAGGGTGTTGCGACGTCAGATGCCTCGCCGCAAGGCGACATCAGGAGGCAAGACCTTGCGAACACGTGGACGGTTTTCGACGGAGCCCAGGTGTTGTTGTTCAGCCATCCCACGCTGTAAAACCGGCCAGGTTTCGCAATGGATGCAAACCCAGGTGGGCTTGCCACACGACCCGAGAGTCAGAGCACAGGGGGTGAAGGTCGACGAGGAGGAGGAACGACGACGAGACTTGACCGAGGGGGACGCGCAGGTTCCCCCTG
>Ga0316204_10003361_pt1 | contig 32346 bp, 29 predicted proteins | sample 6monrhotite_MG_2_FD_205661 | JGI IMG/M metagenome (GOLD analysis project Ga0316204, IMG submission 205661) | Microbial mat bacterial communities from mineral coupon in-situ incubated in ocean water Damariscotta River, Maine, United States -... | ecosystem: Environmental > Aquatic > Marine >... | reverse complement strand
CGGGAACCAACCACTACCATTACCTGGCCTTCGTCTTCCGCTGCAGCTTCTTCTTCAGCATACACAGGCGCTGACATGAATGTCACACCCATCGCTAAAATCAAGCTCTTAACTTTAAAGTTGTTTGTCATGATTAATTTCCTATTCTCGATAGTTAGTTGTTTTATTATGATTCTCAAACGCCTTCTGAAGAACTCGAAACCATCCATGCGTTTCCGACAACAGGCATTGGATAATGGTTATAAGATATCTATTTTTTAATTGCAAGCCCTTATTAGCAATAAGGTAACAAGCAATTCAATGATTTAAGTGCGTTACGACGCTGAGCGCTACAGGGAAGGAGCTTAGGCTAGATGAAATAAGTAGACCGTTTTCTAATAAGAATTCGGTCTATTATAAGATAGGATATTTAACTTAAATTAATGATTAAAATCGAACTTAATGCTCGATAGCTTTTTACTATGATCATTGCCCAGACTAATTAATCCTTTTGAAGGATAGCCATCAACAGCCATTAGTTTTTGATCCAATTCTGAAAGGATCTTAATGTCTTCGCAGATGGTTTCAGCCTTTTCCTCGAGAGCGACAGCTTGTGAGTCAACATAAGTTTCGATATCGTGCTCTAGGTTTTCCATTCTAAACTCAAAATCCTTCATTTCTTCTCCATCACCCGAGAACACTGAGCTCAATACTTGGCCTAAAATCTTACCAGAGTATTTACTCAAGGCTTTCGCTACAAGCCCCTCAATCTCTTGCTCTAACTCCTGATCAAATGAGGTTTCAATGGTATGAGCATTGATCATTTTGTCATTTACATTAGCTTTTATTTTCTCAGATATCTTTTCGATAGGTAAAATCAGGTCTTTATGTACCTCCTGATCCTCTCCAAATAGGGCCGTCACAGCAAGTGTTGCGGCTTTTAGACCGATTTCTGCGCCTTCGATAGCGATATCAGCTATTTTAGGAACAACTTGCCGGGTTCCTTTTTCAAATTGATGGCTATAGCCGCGTTGTTCAGAATTTAATTTTAGCGTCTTACCATCAACTGTGATGGTAGAGTCAGAAAATTCGATGGTACTGGTTTTATCATTAGAGAACTTAACCGAATTACTATTGATATTGATATTGTAATCCAGGCCATATTCACACACTTCGTTATTATGTGCAGCTAAAGGCAAACACAAGATAGTTGCCAACGAACCTATTAGGATTTTCTTCATTATTTTCTCCGTTTATACAGAACTGTTTTTTATTAAGTCGAACAAGCAGCAAGAATAGTTCTTTGTTTAGTACTAATGAATGTAACTAAATGTGTGAGAAGTAGAGGAGGGAAGATGGGAACACCATTACGAGGTTCCCATAGAATCAAGACCCTATTTAATTTGAGATAGTTCTTTTATCGCTATATTAATCATTTCTGTTGTTCCAAGCGCTCGATTGTCTAACTTGTATTGTTGATTGACAACAAATGTCGGCGTTGCGCTAATTCGATAAGTTTTGACTAACTGCTTAGCCTTACGAATTTTGGCGTTTAATGAAAAAGATTTATTGGCAGCGTCAAATTTAGCAGGGTCAACACCCAATCCGACAAAAAACTCCTTTAAGTCTTTGTCCTTAATTATGTGTTTTTTCTCGATGTTCACTCGATGGAAAATCTTTGCATGACTCTGATCTAAAACGCCTAATAGCTCGCCTAAATAATAGGCTTTGATATAGATTTGCCATTGTTGATGCCCTAGATCAGTGGGAACTGGAATGATTTTAGTGTCCGCATTGTCTTTTTTGAACTGAGTGACAAATGACTCCATGCTATAGCAAGCACCACACGCATAACTAAAGAACTCATAAACTTCGGGAGATTTAGTACCCTTTGGGGATACAATTTCATAATCAGAACCTTCTACTAGGGCTCTTTCAGCCGCATGAGATTGCGAGTTAAAACCAAGTAGGCTGAGCACTATCAACATAGCGGCGATAAATTTACTTTTCATTAAAACCTCATAATTTCTACAAACGAAACTTACTTTCTATAAATTCACTAAGAATTCTCGATAACGGACTATTCTACAGTCACGGACTTGGCCAAGTTTCGAGGCTGATCCACATCAGTACCTCTAATGACCGCCACATGATATGACAACAACTGCAAAGGCACCGTAAATACGATAGGTGCAGTGTAGCGACCTTTGACATCGCAGCGAACAAGCTTTATGCCTTGGTTTTCCACAATTTCACTGTCTTTATCAGCAAAAACGTATAGTTGACCACCTCGAGCTCTAACTTCTTCCATATTAGATTTCAATTTCTCAATAAGTTCATTATTTGGTGCAACAACAACTACCGGCATATCTTGATCTATTAAAGCTAAAGGACCATGTTTTAATTCACCCGCGGCGTAAGCTTCAGCGTGAATATAGGATATCTCCTTTAGTTTTAAAGCACCTTCCATCGCGATCGGATATTGTTCGCCGCGTCCTAAGAATAGACAATGCTCTTTTTCATTAAATTCTTCGGCCATTGTTTCGATAGTAGCATCCATTTCAAGGGCGTGTTTAATGTCATTCGGCAACGTTCTAAGCTCTTGAATAATATTAGAAATTTCTTCTTGTGGTAGTGATTTCTTGGTTTGCGCTAACGCAACCGCTAGCATTAACAAACCTGTGAGCTGAGTTGTGAATGCTTTAGTGGATGCGACTCCGATCTCAGCACCCGCTCGAGTCATAAATGCCATATCAGACTCACGAACCAAAGAGGATCCGGGTACATTACAGATCGTCAAACTAGCTAAAAAGCCCTGTTCTTTGGCGATTCTTAACGCCGCCAAGGTATCAGCAGTTTCTCCAGACTGGGAGATGCTAATGAATAGTGAGTTTTTACAAACAACAGTTTTTCTATATCGATATTCACTGGCTATTTCAACTTGGCAAGGGATCCCGACCATAGACTCTATCCAATACTTAGCAACCATGGCCGAGTGATAGCTGGTACCACAAGCAATAATTTGCACAAACTCCACTTTATCCAAAAGTTCAGGCGCCCGATTGCCAAAGGATTCAATAATCACCGAGTCCTGAGCTAAACGACCCTCTAAGGTACTGTTGATTGAATCAGGCTGCTCGTAAATTTCCTTCATCATAAAATGCCGGAATTTTCCTTTATCGCCAGCATCATGTTGAACTGTCGTTTCTTCAAACTCTCGCTCAACAACTGAGCCATCAGGAGCAAGTATTTTTACATCACGCCGAGTGACTTCAGCAACCTCACCTTCTTCCAAAAACATAAACTGTCTAGTGACAGGGAGTAGGGCTAATTGATCAGAAGCAATAAACATTTCCCCGATTCCTTTTCCCAGGACTAGTGGGCTTCCAGAACGAGCAACCACTAGACAGTCTGGGTTAGCCAACTCCATCACTACCGTGCCGTAAGCTCCCTTTAATAATTTAGTTGCTTTGAGTACTGCGGATAACAAAGAATCAGACGACTTTCGCTCTCTTTCAATAAGGTGTGCCATAACTTCGGTATCAGTATCTGACGTGAAGACATAGCCCTGAAGCTTCAATTCTTCCCTAAGCGATTCATAGTTCTCGATTATTCCATTGTGAACAACCGCGATGGTATCGTTAGAAAAGTGGGGATGGGCGTTGGTTTCATTAGGCTCACCATGTGTAGCCCATCGAGTGTGAGCAATACCAATACTGCCATCAATTGGGTTTTCTTCTATCGCTTTTTGCAGCTCTGATACTTTTCCAACTCGTCGAAGCCTAGAGATTTTGAAATCAGAGATGACAGCAAGTCCTGCGGAGTCATACCCTCGGTATTCGAGCCTTCTTAGCCCTTCTATCAATATTTCTGCGATATTCCTTTGCGCTACCGCTCCAACTATTCCACACATTGTTGTAATACTCCGGTTATTTTTTCTTTTGAGGTCTTGTCCAAGACTCAATTTGTTTCTGCTTAGTTCTAGAAATGGTTAATGCTTCCGGCAAAACGTCAGCAGTAACAGTAGTACCGGCTCCAACGGTTGCTCCTCTTCCTACTGTAACAGGTGCAACTAATTGAGAGTCAGAGCCGATGAATGCATCATCTTCTATGATTGTTTTATGTTTATTGGCTCCGTCGTAATTACAAGTAATCGTTCCAGCGCCAATATTGACATTGTTTCCTACTTCAGTGTCACCAATATAGGACAAGTGACCCGCCTTAGAACCAACTCCAATTGTAGATTTCTTAACTTCAACAAAGTTCCCCACATGAGAGTCGCTCTTCATAGTGGTTCCGGGTCTCAGTCTAGCAAATGGACCGACACTGCAGTGATCATCTACCACAGAATCTTCGATCACCGAATTAGGTTTAATGACAGTATTAGGTCCGATGGTGCAATCCTTAAGATATACATTAGCACCAATTTGAGCGCCTTGCCGAAGATTCACACGCCCTTCAAAGACACAATTCACATCAATAACAACGCTTTCTTCGCATGTAAGGCTTCCGCGCAGATCAAATCGGTTAGGATCTCGGAAAGTAACACCACCGTCCATTAATTGATTGGCGAGTTCTCTTTGCCAAACACGCTCTAAATCGGCTAATTGACGTAGGGTATTAATCCCTTCAACTTCATATAGATTTACTGGTTGGGCGGTTTCGACTGTTTCGCCATCTGCAACAGCCATGGCGATTATGTCGGTAAGATAATACTCCCCTTGAGCGTTCTCGTTATTTAGACGAGAAATCCAGTCTTTCAATTGATTTGAATTACAGCACAAAATACCGGTGTTTATTTCTTTAATTTGGCGCTGTTCTTCAGTGGCGTCTTTGTGCTCAACAATTCCAGTTACCGCTCCTTTTTGATCTCTAACAATACGACCATATCCAGTTGAATCCTCTAGAGTACAGGTCATCAACGCAATCCCACTAGGGTTTGCTTTGTGTAACTCCACAAGCTCGAGCAGGGTAGCGTGATGAGTTAACGGTACATCACCATACAAAATCAGGGTTGCAGCGTCATCAGATAAATTAGGCAAAGCCATCTTGACTGCATGACCGGTACCCAATTGTTCTGTTTGTTCGGCAAAATTTAGTTTAACTCTACCGCTGGTTACACTCTTTTTAACTAAATCCCCACCATGCCCAATAACCAGGTGACACTGTGTGGCTCCCAAAGATTGACAACTATCAATAACATGTTGGACTAGTGGTTTTCCGGCGATTTGGTGTAAAACTTTAGGTAATTCAGATTTCATGCGACTGCCTTTACCGGCAGCAAGAATAATAGTTTGTATATCCATAAGTCACTAAGATCCAAAGAGAATGTGCTAAGCGGGTCATTTTACTGTTAATAGTTTAAGAGATAAACCACTAACGAAGACAATTGGGCATAACCACCGATAACAAGCGTAAAAAAAGCGCCAAAAGGCGCTTTTTACGAAGGCTGATGGAAAAAGCTTATTTTCCAGCTTTCTTCCTTATTGACTGAAGAGTTCTAAGTTGAGCCACTGCTTCAGCTAACTCGACCGCTGCACGAGAGTATTCTATCTCTGAGTTTTGGTCAGCCATGGCTGCTTCTGCTGCTTCTTTAGCTGCAATAGCTGCGGCTTCATCAACATCATCGGCTCTGGCGGCTGTATCAGCTAGAATTGTAGTCACGTGAGGTTGCACTTCTAACATTCCACCCGAAACGTAAAAAGTCTCTTCGTTACCTTCTTTGTCTTTAACCCTAACAGTACCTGGCTTAAGCGAAGTTAGTAAAGGTGCGTGTCCAGCATTAATACCTAGCTCACCTAGCTCACCGCTAGCCACCAATGAATCTACAGAACCAGAAAAGATAGACTTTTCAGCACTAACGATATCGAGTTGAAATGTAAATGGCATAGTAGTTTCCTTATAAATCTAACTAAAAGTAATTAGATAGATTTTGCTTTTTCAACGGCTTCTTCAATTGTTCCAACCATATAGAACGCTTGCTCTGGCAAATGATCATATTCACCATTAAGAATTCCTTGGAAACCAGCAATAGTATCTTTAAGAGAAACATATTTACCAGGAGAACCAGTGAATACCTCAGCAACGAAGAAAGGTTGTGATAAGAAACGTTGAATCTTACGCGCTCTAGTAACAGTTTGCTTATCTTCTTCAGAAAGCTCATCCATACCTAGAATTGCGATGATATCTTTAAGTTCTTTGTAACGCTGCAACACAGACTGAACACCACGAGCCGTATCATAATGCTCTTGACCAATAACTAATGGATCAAGTTGACGAGAAGTAGAATCTAATGGGTCAACAGCAGGGTAGATACCTAATTCAGCGATTTGACGAGACAGTACAACCGTTGCATCTAAATGCGCGAATGTCGTTGCAGGAGATGGATCTGTTAAATCATCCGCTGGAACATATACAGCTTGTACAGAGGTGATAGAACCAGTTTTTGTTGAAGTGATACGCTCTTGAAGCTTACCCATTTCTTCCGCAAGTGTTGGCTGATATCCAACCGCAGAAGGCATACGGCCTAGTAGTGCTGATACTTCGGTACCTGCAAGCGTATATCGGTAGATGTTATCAACGAATAATAATACGTCACGACCTTCGTCACGGAATTTTTCAGCCATAGTTAGTCCAGTTAAAGCAACACGTAGTCTGTTCCCTGGAGGCTCATTCATCTGACCGTAAACTAAAGATACTTTGTCGATTACGTTTGAATCTGTCATTTCGTGGTAGAAATCGTTTCCTTCACGAGTACGCTCACCAACACCTGCGAATACTGAGAAACCACTATGCTCAGTCGCGATGTTACGGATAAGTTCCATCATGTTAACGGTTTTACCAACACCAGCACCACCAAACAGACCAACTTTACCACCTTTAGCAAATGGACAAACTAAGTCGATTACTTTGATACCGGTTTCTAATAGCTCGTTAGCAGCCGCTTGATCTTCATAAGAAGGCGCTTCACGGTGAATAGACATTCTTTCTTGCTCACCAATTGGACCTTTTTCATCAATTGGGTTACCAAGAACGTCCATGATTCGACCTAGAGTTTCTTGGCCAACTGGAACTTGAATCGCAGCTCCAGTGTTAGTCACTTTCATGCCGCGACTCATACCTTCTGAGGATCCCATCGCGATACAACGTACCACACCGTCTCCAAGCTGTTGTTGTACTTCTAGTACTAACTCGCTGCCTTCGATATCGAGTGCGTCATATACTTTTGGAACATCTGTTCGTGGGAATTCCACGTCGATGACCGCGCCGATGATCTCAACAATGCTACCGTTACTCATTGTTTATTCCTCTATTAAGTAAAATATAAAATTTGTAATATTGGCTGCTAATCTATTTAGCAGCTTTCAATGCATCCACGGTTATACCGCGGCAGCACCACTAATAATTTCTGAAATTTCTTGGGTAATCGCCGCTTGACGAGCCTTGTTATATACAAGTTGCAAATCGTCAATAATATCACCAGCGTTATCCGTAGCAGCTTTCATCGCCACCATTCTTGAAGCTTGCTCACAAGCGATGTTATCTACAACACCTTGATAGACTTGTGATTCAATGTATCTAACTAACAATACATCTAATAATTCTTTCGCATCAGGCTCATAAATATAATCCCAATGATGCTTTAACTCGTCATCTTCTTGCTTGGCAACTGGTAACAACTGACTAACCGTTGGTTGTTGAGTCATAGTATTAACAAAGTCGTTATTCACTAAGAAAAGTCTATCAATGCGACCTTCATCAAAGGCATCCAACATTACTTTTACAGTGCCGATTAAATCAGTGACGTTCGGTGCATCACCTAGGCCAGATGTTTTAGCGACAACATTGCCACCGAAACGATTAAAAAAGCCAGCTGCCTTAGAACCAATTAGACAAAGGTCGATTTCGACCTCTTTCTCTTGCCATTCCTGCATTGCTGTTAAACCAAGCTTGAATAAATTAGTGTTCAAACCACCGCATAAACCTCTATCGGTTGAGATAACAATAAAACCTACACGTTTTACTTCTCGCTCAATGATATACGGGTGCTTGTATTCCGTATTACCCATAGCCAAATGGCCAATCACACCGCGGATTTTCTCCGCGTATGGTTTAGTAGCTTCCATGCGATCTTGTGCTTTACGCATTTTACTCGCAGCAACCATTTCCATAGCACTGGTGATTTTCTGAGTATTTTTAATACTACCAATCTTGGTACGAATTTCTTTTCCGACCGCCATACACCGATTCCAGAATTAAGTTAATTAATGCCCTCTATAAACAGAAGAGGGCAGTTAATGCTACCAAGTAGCCGTGTCTTTAAACTTACTGATAGCTGCTTCTAACTCAGCTTCAATATCTTTATTGTAGTCTCCAGACTCATTGATCTTATCCATAAGCGCTTTTTCATTGTTGCTCATGTGATCTTGAAGCGCTGCTTCAAAGTCAGAGATTTTGTTTAATTCAACGTTTTGTAAATGACCTTTTTCAGCGGCAAACAAAGAAACAGCCATAGTCGCAACAGACATTGGAGCATATTGGTTTTGCTTCATTAACTCTGTTACTCGTTGACCATGTTCTAACTGCTCTCTAGTTGCATCATCTAAGTCAGATGCGAACTGAGCAAATGCAGCCAACTCACGATATTGTGCAAGTGCTAAACGAACACCACCACCTAATTTCTTAACGATTTTAGTTTGTGCCGCGCCACCTACTCGAGATACTGACAAACCAGCGTTTACAGCAGGACGAATACCCGCATTAAACAAGTCAGTTTCAAGGAAGATTTGACCATCTGTAATCGAAATTACATTGGTTGGTACGAAAGCAGATACGTCACCCGCTTGAGTTTCGATAATTGGTAATGCGGTTAAAGAACCCGTTTTACCTTTTACTTCACCATTAGTTAATTTTTCAACATGGTCAGCATTAATACGTGCTGCACGCTCTAATAAACGTGAATGCAAGTAGAATACGTCACCTGGGTATGCTTCACGACCTGGAGGACGACGAAGTAGTAATGAAATTTGACGATATGCCCAAGCTTGCTTAGTTAAGTCATCATAAACGATTAACGCATCTTCACCCTTATCACGGAAGTATTCGCCCATTGTACAACCAGCGAAAGGAGCGATAAATTGAAGTGCTGCAGAGTCAGAAGCAGTTGCTGCAACAATAATGGTATGAGCCATTGCACCGTGCTCTTCCAATTTTCTTACGATATTAGCAATTGTCGAAGCTTTTTGTCCGATAGCGACATAAACACAACGAATACCTGAATCTTTTTGGTTGATGATTGCATCAATAGCTAAAGCTGTTTTACCAGTTTGTCTATCACCGATAATCAACTCACGCTGACCACGGCCAACTGGAATCATCGCATCCACTGACTTATATCCAGTTTGTACTGGTTGGTCAACCGATTGACGAGAGATAACACCTGGAGCAACTTTTTCAACTGGCGCGTTGGTCACATTTTCAATCGGACCTTTACCGTCTATTGGATTACCTAATGCATCAACAACGCGACCAAGCATTGCTTCACCAGTTGGAACCTCAAGGATTCTTCCGGTACATTTAGCTTTTTGGCCTTCAACAATGTCAGTGTAATCACCTAGAACAACCGCACCAACTGAATCGCGCTCAAGGTTAAGTGCTAGACCGTATTTACCGCCTGGCAGCTCAATCATTTCACCTTGCATGACTTCTGCTAGGCCGTGAATTTTTAAGATACCGTCAGAAACGCTGACGATAGTACCTTCGTTTCGAGCTTCAGAAACAACTTCAAAGTCGTTAATCCGTTGTCTAATTAACTCGCTTATTTCTGATGGATTCAGTTGCATACTCATGCTCAGATTTCCTTTATTAATAGACGTCTATTACGTTCATTTTATACGTTTAAAGTATCCGACAATTTGGCTAACTTACCGCGAACCGAACCATCAATTACTAAATCTTCTGCTTGAATAATCAAACCACCTAAAAGCTCTGCGTCAATTTCAACGCTTGCTTCTACTTTGCGGCCTAACTTGGCAGCCAGTTTTTCTTTAATTTGGGCAATTTGATTTTCATCTAATGCTGTTGCTGAAGTGATTGTTGCATCAACAGTCTTTTCGAATTCGCTTCGTAAGAAGTTGAATAGCACTTCAATTTCCGGCAACGCTACTAAGCGACCATTTTGAGCAAGCAATTTGATAAAGTTTGAGGCTTTATCACTAAGCTTGCCTTCACAAACTTTCAGCATCGCAGCTTGTTGATCTTCTTTAGTAAAATGAGGGCTCGTCAAAAGTTCTTGCATGGCCTCATCAGCAACCACTTGAGATGCAAAAGCGAGCATCTCAGACCATTCTGGTAGTTGCTTTGCGTCGATCGCAAATTCAAACGCCGCTTTGGCGTATGGTCTTGCTAATGTAGTTAATTCAGCCATGGGCCACCTTCATCTACAGTTCAGCAACTAAGCTATCGAGAATATCTGCCTGGGCAGATGCATCAATGCTACGTTGTAGAATTTTTTCAGCGCCAGCAACCGCTAGAACAGATACTTGCTTACGAAGCTCTTCACGAGCACGATGCACTTCTTGTTCAATTTCAGCTTCAGCACCAGCTTTAATTTTGTCAGCTTCTTGACGAGCATCGTCTTTGGCTGAATCAACAATCTCTGCATGTCGCTTTTTAGCTTGATCAAGCAACTCAGCTGCTTTTTCTTTCGCTTCACGCATGGTTTCAGCGGCACTTTTTTGTGCTAGCTCTAAGTCTTGTTGACTTCTATCGGCAGCCGCTAGACCTTCAGCGATTTTCTCTTGGCGCTCTACAATAGCAGCATCAAGCATTGGCCAGATGTTTTTCATGGTAAACCAAACAAACACGATCATCGCAAATGTTTGGCCTATCAGTGTTAAATTAAAATCCACGGGAATCTCCTCAAATGTCGGTTAAATTAATGACTCGAGTGTGATTAACCTGCAGTAGCTGTTAGAAATTGCTCTACAAATGGGTTTGCGAAAGTGAAGAATAATGCGATACCAACACCGATCATTGCAACAGCATCCAATAGACCAACAACGATGAACATTTTAACTTGAAGCATAGGGGCTAATTCTGGTTGACGAGCAGCGCTCTCTAAGAATTTACCACCTAAAAGACCCATACCGATACCAACACCTAATGCACCAAGACCGATTAAGATAGCTACTGCGATTGCGGTAAAGCCGATTACTGTTTCCATTGTTTTCTCCTAGTAAGGAATAGTTAAGTTTAAAATTAAAAGTGTAAATTAATGATCTTCATGAGCCAAACTGAGGTAAACCACAGTTAACATCATGAAAATGAAAGCTTGCAGGAATGTCACTAGTACATGAAGTAGCGACCAACCAAAATGCAATGGCAGCTGATAAAGCCCCATAAGCGCTATAAGAATATAAATAAGCTCACCAGCATACATATTTCCGAATAAACGCAAAGAAAGTGAAATAGGTTTTGCGATTAATGCAGCCCCTTCGAGAATCAAATTGATTGGTATAGCAGCCCAATGGTTAAAGGGGTTAAGAGTCAACTCTTTAGTAAACCCACCTATACCTTTAATTTTAAGGCTATAGAAAATTATTAGGATAAATACTGAAATTGACATCGCAAATGTCACATTAACATCGGTACTTGGAACCACTTTTAAGAAGGGGATGCCAATTGCATGCGCTAAACTAGGGATCCAATCAACTGGAATTAAATCCATTAGGTTCATCATATACACCCAAACAAAGATCGTTAGACCTAAAGGAGCTATTAATCGGTTCTTACCATGGAAGGTGTCTTTTACATTAGAACCAACAAAGTCGATAATTAATTCGATAAAGGCTTGAAACTTTCCTGGAACACCAGTAGTCGCTTTCTTCGCTGCTGAACGGAACATCCAAAGAAAAAGAACACCAAGAAGAAGCGAGAAGAACATGCTATCAACATTGATGGCGGCCATATTCCCTTTACATAAAGTAGGGTTCTCGGCTGTATTAAACTGCCATCCTTCTTGCGTAGGGCAAACCTGCAAATTCTGAAGGTGATGCTTTATATAACCGCTACTTGTTTCTGCACTCATAAACTCAATAGTCCTGAAATTAATGGGTTTTAACAATTGCTGGGGTTAACCACTGTGTGAGTAACGCCACAATATAACCAACTAATACAAAAAGCTCTTTTCCCGGTAACCAGATGAAGGCTGTTATCAACAGGCCAACGGAAATCATAATTTTTACTGTTTCGCCTAAATAAAACGCTCGAACAACTTGCTTACTCGCTTGTGCGCCTGATTTAGAAAAAACCTTATAAACGAAATATAGGTTTGCAATGAACACCGACATTTCGCCCGATAACAATGCAATTGCTACCAATAAATCTTTTATCAAGCCAAGTCCCGCAATTGCGAGTAACAGTAGTGCTTGAATCAGCAATAGCTGTTTGGCTTGTTGATATCCCCGCTTGACTAAAGCATGACTCATCAATATTTCGCTCTAATCTAACGTTTCATACCATCAGGTTGTATTTGCTAAACTGCTTAAAATTTGCAAGTTTACAAACAACCTTCCAAATGCGGCCGAAATTATAGTGATCCACGCCTGCATTAGCAACCCTACAAGGCAGTTAATTAGTCTAATTCTGTGGCAAATTAAGCTAAGAATTCAGAGAGTTTTTTAGCTTTTAGTGAGCAAGAATCTCAGCTTTGAGGATTTAGCGATATAACTCTATGTTATTAAAGGAATTGTTCTGCTTACTCTGCAGGCAACGCTTATTTTTTAGCCAATTGAGCGTAAAAACGATCGACCAATTAAAAACCAAGTTTTTTTGATGTTGGAGCCATTTTATTCTGTTTTTTTAATAAGCTGCGGGAGCGCAACAGATAAAAATGGCTAAATTTCGGATTTTAAATACGCTTGTCTTAGAGGAAGAGGGAATTTTTCAATGGCATACCGCAGCATTGTTCGCGGCATTTGCCGGTAATACTGAGTTAAGAAGTCATTTTCAACTTCAAAATGACGCTTGCCCACTTCTCGTAACATCCAACCAACCGCTTTGTGGATCAGATCATGATCATCGTCTAGCAGCAACTGGGCAAGGTTGATGATATCAACATAATCGTCGTGCTTAATAAAGTGATAACAAGCGATGACTGCAATCCGCCGATCCCAGAGCAGCTCCGATTTGGCCAATTGATAAAGCGGTTTTCGGTCGGTTTGTTGTAGGTGAACACCCACTATTTTGTGAGCTGAACTGTCAACCAGATCCCAGTTATTCACCCAGCGAGAGTTACTAAGATATAGGCTGTAGATAGTCGCTTGTTGTTTTGAATCACCTCTTTGATAGTGACTGACTAACATCAAAACAGCAAAAAGCCTGATTTCATGAAAGGGGTCGTGTAATAGCTCGATACAAGTATCAAGCGAAACACTCTTGAACACCTTCACTTGCTTCCTTACTTCCGGAACTCTGATCCCCAAGAAACGATCGCCTTCACCATATTCACCGGGACCTGATTTAAAGAATCGCGATGAGTGCGCGGCGATCTGTGGATCCGCGATAGATTTTAATTTTTTAATGACGTTGGACGCATCCACTTTTATTATAAATCTAGGATGATGTTACTAAGAACTTTGGTAGTACAGGTAAGAATATCGCCGTTAGCCTTGTCTGAATCCATTAATCCCGTTTCATTCTGTGTTTTTGTAGCACCAGACACTTTATGTACCCGACAGGCGCCGCAATTTCCCGCTCGACAGGCAGACTCCATTAACACACCTTCTGCTTCAAGCTTTTCCAACAATAGTTCAGACTCTTTAATATCAATCTGACGATTAGATTGAGTTAAGGTGATCACATGTGTCGCGTCTTTTACCTGTGGTATTTGAGGAGTAGATTTTGCCAATTCAGCCAGTTTTGCCTTCTTTTTGCCGCCAGGGTCAAACGATTCATCATGGTAACTAGCCATATCAAAACCAAGCTGTTGCAAACATTCTTTAACCTGCTGCATAAATCCTTCTGGTCCACAGCAAAAAACCACTCGGTCTTTAAGATCGGGAGCCATGTCTTGCAAGGTAGTAGTATTTATACGTCCGCGACGACCTAGCCAGTTTTCAGTTAACCCTGGCTGAGTACAAATAACCTCTAAATCAAATTGCTCATTATTCGCATCGAGTAAAGCGAGCTCTCTTCTAAAAATGATATCTTGAACGGAGCGCACCCAATTTAAAAACTTAACATCTTTACTAGGGTTGGTATCGTTCCAAAAGCGAGCCATAGACATCATCGGGGTAATTCCCGAGCCAGCGGAAATTAATAGTACTTTGTCAGATTCAATATCCATATTATTAAATCGGCCAGCTGGACCTCTAAGTTCAATGGTTGAACCCACAGAAATATTCTGATGCAACCAAGGAGAAACAACGCCTCCGTCTTCTTTTTTGATGGTGAGTTGTAATAAATGCGGTCGGCTAGGCGAAGAGGCGATGGTGTAAGATCGATTGTGTCGCTCACCATCCACTTCAACGAGAATTCCAACAAACTGTCCAGGTTTAAATAAAAACCTTTGAGTTTCTATTGCTTCAAACTGAAAGGTTTTTACATCAGAGGTTTCTTGAATGACACCAACACATTTAACCGGTGTTTTCTTAGTGGTCCATGCCGGAGTTTCAATTAGTTGTTCTATAGATTTAAAAGACATAAATACTGGTTTTCTTTGAATGGTAAGAGTCATCGAATACAGCGACAACTCTTAGTATTGGTATTAACAAACGCTTTAGTTATGGGGGTTAAACTCACTCTCATAAATAGCTCTTAATGACTTTTATTGCTGTTCGATGCCCATATGGTTCAACACACCATCTAACTCATCCAGACTATTATATTGAATGATAATTTTTCCTTTCCCTTTTGCACCGTGCTGAATTTTGATTGGCGCTCCGACTTTGTCTGATAAAGAACGCTCTAGCTGAGCAATATGCGGATCAGGTTTACTATCGTGCTTTGCTTTTACGGGAGAGTTAGCATTTCTTACTAACTTCTCTGTATCTCTGACGGTTAGCCCTTTGGCTACAACAACTCGAGCTATTGATGTTTGCTCGTCGCTCGGCAAAGATAACAACGCTCTTGCATGCCCCATTTCTAAGTCGCCACGTTCTAGCATGGTTCGACAAACTTCCGAAAGAGTCAGAAGTCGCAATAGATTAGTCACAGTAGTTCTACTTTTGCCTACCGCATCCGCAGTTTGCTGGTGAGTTAATTCAAACTCTTGCATTAACCTTTGTAAGGCAACAGCTTCTTCCATTGCATTGAGATCTTCTCGCTGAATATTTTCAATCAACGCCATCGCAATGGCCGCTTCATCAGGTATATCTTTTACTAAACAAGGAATCTCATCGAGTTCTGCTATTTGAGATGCGCGCCAGCGTCGCTCACCGGCAATAATTTCAAATTTGTTTTTGCTCAGCTCTCGCACAACGATAGGTTGAATTATCCCTTGCGCTTTAATAGAACTAGCGAGTTCTTCTAGCGCTTCATCAGTCATTATCTTGCGAGGCTGATATTGTCCTGGCTGTAAAAACTCTACTGGTAGTTTTCTCAATTCGCCGCCAGGCACAATTGATTCGGCCACTTCCGCATTCGTTGCATCAGCTTTTTTAGGCTTACTTAAAAAAGCATCTAATGGTGAACGACCTAATTTTTTTTTCATTTTTTATTTACTCTATTTTCGATATTCTGTTCGGCGATACACTTCGAAATTGATCGCTCTGATAGCAGGATTTGCTCAATCGTGAGGTTTATGCGGTTGATTCTTCTCGACGCAACATTTCACCAGCTAACGCCAAATAGGCTTTAGCCCCTCTCGACAAACGGTCATACATCAAAGCTGGCATTCCATAACTAGGAGCCTCGGCTAATCTAACATTTCGTGGAATGGCTGTTCGATAAACTTTGTCGCCAAAATGGTCGTGCAATTGATTAGAAACTTCAACAGCCAAGCGATTGCGCGGGTCATACATGGTTCGCAATAATCCCTCTATTTCTAACTTGGGGTTTACATGTTCAGTGATTTGTTCGATGGTATTCAATAACGCTTTAAGTCCCTCAAGTGCATAATACTCACATTGCATTGGGATCATGACACTATCCGCGGCTACTAATGCATTTACCGTTAAAATACTCAGCGAAGGCGGGCAATCGATAAAAATATAATCAAATTCGTTAACTAATTCAGCAAGCGCTTGTTTTAACCGATTTTCTTTATTCTCTTCATTTAACAAATGGGCCTCGGCGGCCGCTAAATCAGAGTTGGTTGGTAGAACGTAAAATCCGGCTTGCTCTGCATTTACCAAACACTCTCTGGCCGACTTTTCACCAAGCAAGACATCAAAAACATGGTATTCAATTTCGTCTTTATCAATACCGCAACCGCTAGTGGCATTACCTTGGGGGTCTAAATCGACCAAAAGGACACTTCGTTTGGTCGCTGCCAAAGATGCGGCAATATTGATGGTACTGGTCGTTTTACCAACACCACCTTTTTGATTGGTTATCGCTATGATTTTTCCCACAACTGCCTCTTTATTATACCTTTCGGCTTTATCTTATTGTTTTTAATATGTTTATTAGTACCGAAAGCCTGTCACTATCGACCACTCCCAGGGTTTAAAACTCATCCTAAACCCTTTTGGCGAACCAAGCATTATAGATTGATCTTTAAGATGATCAATATCTAGCGAATGATCCATCGCATAATCAGGTCAGTTAGTCTTACCTGAACTAACTTGGCCTTATTTCAATTAAGCAACGTTGAGCATTCAACCCCGGAATCTCAATCGCATGATTCGCGACTTCTTTCACTGCTAAGCGAGGGTAATCCACTTCTTCGTTCTGGAATTGCGCCTTCATTGCCAGCCAACACCCACCAGGAGCTAGCAAGTGGCGAGTCAGCTCAACCATATCTTCAATCGAAGCAAAGGCTCTTGAGATAACCGCTGGAAACTGTTTGCTTGAAAAATCTTCCACTCGAGCATGCACAGCTTCAACATTATCGAGACCTAACTCATGTTTAATTTGTAAAATAAAACGAATCTTCTTGCTATTACTGTCGAGAAGAGTAAATCTTTTATTTGGCAATAGAATCGCTAACGGCAATCCTGGAAAGCCAGGGCCAGTACCAACATCTATTAACTCATCTTGTTCGATAAACGGTGCAACAGCTAAGCTATCCAAGATATGAAGCTTAAGCGCTTCATTCTCATCGGTTATTGCTGTTAGGTTATAAGCCTTGTTCCATTTCAATAACTGTTGCAATAATTTGAGTAGCTTGATTTGTTGTTGTTCTTTGACACTAATATTCAGCGAATCAAGACTTCGCTTAAGTTGCAAAGATAAATCTTGCATTTTAATTACCGGTACTCAGATTTTCAGCCATTACTTTTTTGTAATTCTTCTTTTTCAAAGTAATTAAAAGCAGCGAGATAGCCGCAGGCGTAATTCCAGAGATTCGGCTTGCTTGGCCAATAGTTTCTGGTTTGTGGGTATTGAGTTTTTGAACTATTTCTGAAGATAAACCACCTATCGCAGCATAGTCGATATCTAGCGGCAATTTAACGTTTTGCTGCTTTTTATTGCGCTCAATTTCATCTCGCTGACGATCGATATAGCCAGAATACTTCGCTTGTATTTCTACTTGTTCAGCCACACTGGCATCTAAGTTTTGCTCAAAGCCTTCTACCAACTCGGCCAAGTTTGAGTAAGTGAGTTCTGGACGCTTGAGTAAATCAAGCTGACTGAATTCTCTGGTTAGAGGCTTTTTAAGTTTTTCGGCTAATTGGCTGGCGGAATTTGAACTAGGCTGAACCCAGCTAGATTTTAATCGTGCCAACTCTTTTTCAATTTGCTCCCGCTTATGATTAACCTGTTGCCAACGCTGTTCATCAATCAATCCTAATTGAAAAGCCGTTTCCGATAATCTTAGGTCAGCATTATCTTCTCGCAACATTAAACGATATTCAGCTCGCGAAGTAAACATTCGATATGGCTCTTGAGTACCACGAGTAATTAGGTCGTCGATCATGACGCCGATATAGGCTTGCTCTCTGCCTGGAGACCAAGCTGGTTTGTCTTGTATTTTTAGTGCGGCATTTAAGCCGGCGATCAATCCTTGTGCTGCAGCTTCTTCATAGCCGGTGGTACCGTTTATCTGGCCTGCCATAAATAAACAGTCAACATGTTTACTCTCTAATGAACTCTTTAGCTCCCTTGGATCAAAGAAGTCATATTCAATGGCATAGCCCGGTCGAGTTATATGAGCATTTTCAAATCCTTTGATAGAACGAACAAGTTTTAATTGCACATCAAATGGAAGGCTGGTTGAAATCCCATTAGGGTAAAGTTCGTGGGTGTTTAAACCTTCTGGTTCAATAAAAATTTGGTGGCTTTCTCGTTCAGCAAAACGAACCACTTTATCTTCAATTGACGGGCAATATCTAGGCCCCACACCTTCAATTTCACCTGTAAAAAGTGGAGACCGATCCATTCCTTGTTGAATAATTTCATGAGTGAGTGTGTTGGTATTGGTAATAAAGCAAGGGATTTGTCGCGGGTGTTGAGACACATTACCAGTAAACGAAAATACCGGTACCGGATTATCTCCATGTTGAGCTTCAAGTTCCGAGAAGTCGATTGAGCGACTATCTAACCTAGGCGGTGTTCCAGTCTTAAGCCTTTGAATATTAAAGGGTAGTTCTCGTAATTTAGCAGCTAGTCCGGTTGAAGGGGGATCGCCCGCACGTCCGCCGGCATAATTGGATTGACCAATGTGAATTTTACCCGCTAAGAAAGTTCCAGCCGTTAAAACGATCGTTTTGGCTTTAAAGGTTAATCCCATTTCGGTAACCACACCGGTCACTCTGCCAGACTCCACTAATAAGTCGTCGACAGATTGCTGGAATATTTTGAGGTTTTTCTGGTTTTCTAAGTATTCTCTAACAAACCCTTTATACAGAGTTCGGTCGGCTTGTGCTCTGGTAGCCCGCACAGCCGGGCCTTTACTTGCATTTAGTTTCTTAAAGTGAATGCCTGCGTGGTCAATGGCGGTCGCCATAATTCCACCCATAGCATCTATCTCTTTGACCAAATGACCTTTACCAATTCCACCAATCGCGGGATTGCAGCTCATTTGACCCAAGGTTTCTATATTGTGAGTGATCAGTAGGGTATTAGCCTGCATACGAGCAGACGCCAACGCAGCTTCAGTGCCAGCATGACCACCACCTACAACAATTACATCAAAGCTTTCATCAAAAAACATCAGTGCTAATTTTCTCGCACGGAAAAAGGAGGGGGATCTTACCTAAAACTGGATAAAAAATGAACAAGAATCATCGTTAATTCGATTGTTTTGGCGAGTTTTAGCGACAACAAAAGGAGAGTTATTACTCAAATATCGAATAAAAGCTTTAAAAGCAGTGTTAAGTAGTTGAAAAAGGGTGATATTTTGAAATTCTTAAACTAGTCTTTTAGATGAGTCCAATAAACCAAAATCACAATTATAGAGAAAACAATGAAAAAGCTACTTGGAAAGACCCTTCTTTATTTGTCGATTTTATTGTTGATCCCATACAGCTATCTAGTGTGGCAAGCCAAACAAGGTGTTGATGCTTTCTTGTTATCCCACGATTTCGGCGCAGAAATAAACTATGAGTGGTTGTTGCTAGATCACACAGGAAATATCGTGTTGCTAGAAGTTGTAATGGGAGAACACCGTCAAGAGCCTATTCTAACCGCCGACAGAGTTAATATTATTCCTCCAAGTGTATTCGATTTGCTCGGTGCAAAAGATGCCGTGATCCACAATGAGTATCCAGCCTATATTTCTGTCGAAGTACTGGAAGGTAATACTAATGTCACTGAAAAGCTCGCTGGAGCATTAGGCCTTAGCTACCAACCAGAGTATTTGGATTATTTTTACCCTAAGCAATGTTTAACTGTGATCCAAAAAGAGATTAAGCCACTACGCTTTTCTGGAGCTGCAAATTTCACCGTCCAAAGAACGGCAGATGTTAGTGAGGTTAAATTTAAAGTTAAGAGTTTAGATTTAGCAAACATTAGCGGCTCACTAAATATTAATAATTTTTCAGAAGGAATTACTGGCGGCAGTTTTGTGAGTGACTTTGCTGTTACTCTTTCCGATATTTCACTATTACAACAAAATACTCAAAAATGCTTGGCTGAACTCAATATGGATAAACAACTATTCATAGAAAGTTCTATTTCACAACAAATTGAAAAGGCTTCTGAGCACCTTTTAGCTCTTGAGGAAAATGCCCCCAACGCTGTCGCTCAATTTTTGTTTGTACCACAACAAATCGATATAGCTTTTGATATAGAGGAAGGCAAAAAATTTAGTCAAATACCAATGGACCCAATATATCAAGTTCCAGAAAAGCTAGGGTTGGGATTGATTTTAAACAGCCTGCCTTTGAATGTGATCTTTGATCAAGTGCAAAGTGAAACATTGGTCTCAGAGAAGATAGAAAATACAGAGCCGGTTGATGGAATAGATGAAAATACTGCAATTGCTGCTAAACCAATTGAAAATAAGGTGTTGCAAAAATACCAATTAAAGCAACATATCGGTGCAAAGATTTCTCTCGATCTTAGAAACGGCAAAGTAGTTGAGGGATATATTCAGTCGGTAAACAGTCGTTCTTTAATTTTGCTACAACGAAAGTTTAAAGGAAAAACGGTTGCTCCGTTTGCATTTAATGATATTAGAAAAATAACTTTGGTTAACCCTGAGAAATAGCTGCGAATTATAGGGTTAGTTATTTTCCAATACAAAAACTTGTAAAGATCTTTCCTAGTAAATCATCAGAAGTAAATTCACCGGTGATTTCATTAAGATAATCTTGCGCTAGTTTTAACTCTTCAGCTAACAATTCCCCAGCACCAAGTTGGTCGAGTAATTCGAATCCTTTTTCAACGTGAAACTGAGTTTTATTAAGTGCGTTAATGTGTCGTCTTCTCGCCATAAAAGTTCCCGATTCGCTCGCTTCAAAGCCCACCGATTTTTTTAGATGTTGCTTCAATAGCGAAATACCATCGCCTGTACTTGCTGACAAATAGATGGTTTCAACTGCCCCAGTTTCTACTCTCGCCGATTCTCTGGTCAAGTCGATTTTGTTTTTAACTAAGGAGATTACTGGGAGTTCAACGTCGGGACTGATGTATTTTGCGAGCTCTTGCGATAGATCTTTAGGATTATCTTCGCTTGCATCGACAACCAAAAGAATGCGATCAGCTGACTCAATTTCTTTGGTAGCTCTTTCGATCCCAATTTTCTCTACTTGATCTTTGGCATCTCTAAGGCCGGCAGTATCGACAATGTGGAGTGGTAGCCCGTCAATGCTGATTTGTTCTGTAAGAACATCTCGCGTAGTTCCTTCTATGTCCGTGACAATGGCAGATTGTTTTCCTGCCAAAGCATTCAGCAGGCTAGATTTTCCAGCATTGGGTTTGCCTGCAATAACAACTTTCATACCTTCTCTTAATAAACTACCTTGCTCAGCGTTTTTGAGCAGGTTATTCATTGAATTTCGAATATCGTCGATTTGCTCGACCACCTTGTCATCTTTAAGAAAATCAATCTCTTCTTCAGGAAAATCGATGGCTGCCTCAACATAAATTCGCAAGTGAATGATTTTTTCTAACAACGCATTAACTTGTTGTGAAAACTCACCATTAAGTGATCGTAGTGCACTCTTTGCGGCTTGCCTCGAACCACTTTCTATTAAATCCACAATGGCTTCGGCTTGAGCAAGGTCTAACTTATCGTTATGAAAGGCCCGCTCGGAAAACTCTCCCGGTTTAGCCATATACACACCGCAATTTAAAACAGCTTCTAGCAACATATCCATAATAATAGGGCCGCCATGTCCTTGCAGTTCTAAGACATCTTCTCCGGTAAATGAATTAGGCCCTTTAAAAAATATCGCTATTCCTTGGTCTATCACTTGATGTTGATGATCAAAAAATGGAAGGTAGTGAGCTTGTCGAGGTTTGATTTCTTTTTTGAGAAGCGTGTTAGCCACTCTAGAGCAGAGTGGGCCGGACACTCTAATAACCGCTACACCACCTTTTCCGGGTGGGGTAGCGACAGCAGCAATCGTGCTTTGAGTAAGGTTTTGTAATAAATTGTCCAAACGATCTTTCTCTAAAATGTTTTATTCGGTTATCGATCGTTAATCCATCGATGGACTATTTTTTCTTTTTTGCTTCTTGCTCGTTGTTAAACTGTTTAGTGATGTATAACTGCTGAGCAATCGAAATTAAGTTATTCATTAACCAGTAAAGCACTAACCCTGCTGGGAAGAATACAAAAAACACCGTCATAAACACTGGCATCATTTGCATCATTTTTTGCTGCATCGGATCCATAGTTGGCGACATAGGTTGCATTTTTTGCATTAGGTACATACTAGCCCCCATTAGTAATGGCAGCACATAGTATGGGTCCATCACAGATAGATCGTCAATCCATAGCATAAATGGCGCATGTCTGAGTTCTACACTTTCCATAAGCACCCAGTATAGAGCGATAAATACCGGCATTTGGATCAATAACGGAAAACAACCACCTAAAGGATTTACTTTTTCCTTTTTGTACAGTTCCATCATTTTCATCGACATTTTTTGTCGATCATCACCATACTGTTCTTTCATAGCGGTCATTTTTGGTTGCAATAAACGCATTTTTGCGAAAGAGCGATATTGAGCTCTGGCAAGCGGATAAAGTAACGTTTTAATTGCGATGGTCACTAAAATAATGGCTAAGCCCCAATTAATCACAAAGCTCTGGAAGAAAATTAGCATGTAGAAAATAGGTTGACCTATCCACCATAACCAACCGTAGTCGATGGTTAAGTCTAGACCTTCTGCAATTTGTTCTAATTCTGATTGGATTTTAGGACCAACATATAGCTTTGCAGAAAACGTTTCAGTATTGCCTGGCTCAACCCACTTCCAATCTTGAGTGATTCGTATTTGAGCTAGTTCGTCGTTTCCTTGTGATACTTCGGCGGTATCAATTATATTAGTTTTATCAGAAACAGGGACCCATGCGGTCACGAAGTAATGTTGTAAGATAGCAACCCAACCATCTTTTGTTTTGATATTTAAGTCCGCTTCTTGAAGGTCCTCAAAATCGTATTTCTGGTATTTTTCTTGATCCGTTGAAAAAGCTGGGCCAATAAATGATTGCATTCCCAAACCTGTTGTTTCTTGTCCATCTACCGGTCCAGTGTCTCTTTTCAGAGCAGTAAACATTCGGTTAGCTATTTTTACTTCTGATTGATTGTTAACAATAAATTCAACATCTATCAAGTACTGGTCTCGATGGAATGTGAACCGTTTTATATAGTTAACGCCGTTAGCGTTAGTCCAGATAAGATCTACTTGAAGGTTTTCTTGGCCCTTCGATAATTTGTATTGAGTTTCAGAAGTTTGATAAATGGCGACATTGTTTTTGAAGTCTGGGGCATTTTCACCAAACAAGCCTGACAGAGCCTGAAAAACGCGTCCATTACGATTCTCTAATATGTTGATTGGTTGGGCATCTTTATCGAGACTTTCTTTATATTTAATCAGCTCGGCTGAAAGTAAATTTCCACCTGCTGGTGTGATCATCACTCTTAGAAGATCGGTTTCAACGATAATAGGCTTAACAGAATCAGTTTGTGAAAGTTGCTTTTGTGCTACCTGCTCTGGCACTTGACTAGACAAATCGTCACTTTCCGCACTCGATTCTTCATTACTTGCTGGAAGATTGTTAAGCTCATCAGAAACAACCGGAGAACTAGACTCAATAGACGACTCTATTGGTGCTTTTTCTACCTTTACGGGTGCATGATCTTTTTGCCACTCTTGATATAGAAGAAAAGTAAGAAAAGCAAATAGGATAAATAAAAAGGTTCTGGCTGATTCCATAGTAAAAAAGTCTCTTATATAGAGTGCTTATGCTGCTTTTGAGAGTAGCAAGATTCGTTTGGTGAATGAGTGTGAGAGCAACCGGGTACTTGGTCAATTCCACCTGGATGCAAAGGATGGCATTTACATATGCGTTTTAGCGTTAACCAACTACCTTTTAGGCTTCCATGAACTTCGATAGCCTCCATCCCATAGCTAGAGCAACTGGGATAAAATCGACAGCTATTGCCAATCCACAAACTAAGCGTTCGCTTGTATAGTTTGATTAATCCTATCAAAAACAGTTTCATGGTTTAGGGCAACGTTTGTTAAAGCGGGCAAATATATCATCTCGATATCGGATTATATCGCTTTTACTCAATACAGCAATATCTCTTCTAGTTAACAAGACTAAATCATAATTTGGCAACTCAGGCCGCTGCAATCGAAAAGATTCCCTTAGCAGTCGTTTTACACGGTTTCTTTGGTGTGCAAATTTCAGGTTTTTCTTGGCGATTACCAATCCAAGTCTGGCTGTTTGTAAATCATTAGCTCTGGCGAGAAGGGTGAATGCTTTGTTGTGAACTTTAAAGGCTTTATCAAAGACATGACTATAATCTTTGCTATTGAGGAGTCGATGCTCTCGAAGAAAGTTATAAGATTGAATACTCACCTACATCTTCCAACAAGAGCGTCTAAAATTGGTTAGTTAAATCTAACCAATGAAATACTTAGGCGCTTAATTTCTTGCGACCTTTGGCTCTTCTACGATTGATAATTAATCGACCGTTTTTAGTCGCCATGCGAGCACGAAAACCGTGACGGCGCTTACGCTTGATATTACTTGGCTGAAATGTACGTTTCATCGTTCTATCCGTTACTTTTATTGCTAAGGGTGCTAAATATCACGGGATAATTAGCTTGGGTTCCTCAAAGGGGCGCAAATTTTATTGTATAGATAATATACTGTCAATCGCTTTCGTTGATATATTTTTTATGAGCTGAATAAATTTAAAGTTATAAACACCAAATAATCGATTAAGGTTACAACATGTAGTAGAAATTGGGGTAGTGATCTACTAAATATAGCGATCTTTCTAACCGTAATTTATTTTTATTGTGGATAAAATTAATTATCCCGTTATGCTAGTAAAACACTTTTTATGATAGTTTTTGTCTAAAATTGAAAATATTTATGGGTTTTCACAAGAAAACTTCAACAAACTAGATCCAAAGTTAACCACAAGCTATAAATAATAATAATTAAAAAAGATCTAATAACTATTATTATTAATGATCAAGCATTTCTGTTAATAAGTCATTTTTGTCTATATAAAACATATATTTATACGAATGATAACCATGTGATCAGATCACTTATAATCCGTGTTTATTAATGGTATTAAATTGTACAATAATTAAATTTATGAACCAATTTCATTTATTAACAACTTTACTAGCTATTTTATACAAGCTATTTATCAATATTGATCTCATTTATTTAATAAACGGGGATTATTTAATCACTCACTAATGACAAGACTATACATAAAATATATTAATTTATAAGTTTAACTGTGGATCATTTTATTAATTCGATCTAAACTAGCTCGTTCATTCACAAGCAGCACCTTCTAATCACTAATTGGCTGTGGAAAATCGTTAGTTTCACTATAAAAATAAAACAAAGTATCATATTTTATGTGGGTTAATTGCCAAAAACATCTCCAAGACGAACTCCCACCAACAGAGTTCAGTACATGGATCCGCCCACTAAAAGCTTCTTTTGATTCCAATCGGTTATCTTTGCAAGCTCCAAATCGGTTTGTTTTAGATTGGGTTAAAGAAAATTATTTACCCAGAATTAGAGAAATTCTTAACAAAACTGAAAATAAGAGTGTTGATATATCTCTCGATATAATGACTAAGAAGGCCGTTTACGAATCTCACCAAGAGCCAGCTCAACAGGTTACAAAAACCAATCGAGTAAAACCCAACGCAAAACCCGCTAAGAAAGAATTTCAACAAAAGCGTAGTAGTTTAAACCATAACTTTATCTTCGATAACTTTGTTCAGGGTAAAAGCAACCAATTAGCCATGGCAGCCGCTAAACAGGTTTCCGTCAATCCAGGCACTGCATATAACCCTTTATTCATATATGGAGGAGTGGGATTAGGTAAAACCCATTTGATGCATGCTATTGGTAATCAAATACTGGAAAACAAACCCAATGGTAAAGTGGTCTATCTGCATTCAGAACGCTTTGTAGCTGATATGGTCAAAGCCCTACAAACGAATACGATTGAAAAGTTTAAAAAGTTTTATCGCTCAGTTGATGCTTTGTTAATTGATGACATACAGTTTTTTGCCAATAAAGAGCGATCACAAGAAGAATTCTTTCATACGTTTAATGCATTACTTGAAGGAAATCAACAAGTTATATTAACTTGCGATCGTTATCCTAAAGAAATTGATGGGGTAGAAGAACGCCTAAAGTCTCGTATGGGATGGGGACTTACGGTATTTATTGAGCCACCAGAGCTTGAAACAAGAGTCGCTATTTTAATGTCAAAGGCAGAAGAGTCTGCGATAGAGCTGCCGCACGAGGTCGCCTTTTTTATCGCGAAGCGAATTCGTTCTAATGTTAGAGAGCTAGAAGGCGCGTTAAAAAGGGTAACAGCAAATGCTCAGTTCACCGGTAAAGAGATAACTGTTGAGTTTGTAAAAGACGCATTAAGAGATTTACTTGCAGCGCAGGACAAACAAGTTAGAATAGAAAATATTCAAAAGACGGTGTCTGAATACTATAAGATCAAAGTATCAGACTTGCTTTCTAAGCGCAGAAATAGGTCCATAGCGAGGCCAAGACAAATCGCTATGGCATTGTCTAAAGAACTAACAAGTCGAAGCTTGCCCGAGATTGGAGAAGCATTCGGCGGTAAGGATCATACAACCGTCTTACATGCTTGTAGAAAGATTAAAGAATTAAAAGAAGAACTTGAAGATATTAACGAGGATTACACTAATTTACTACGCATATTGTCGAGTTAAATTGGTTTAAGGTAGGGTTTAGGAGCTTATTGATATGAAATTTACGATTGAGCAGAGTGCTCTAGTACCGCCGCTACAGTTAGTCTCGGGTGCCGTAGAAAAACGTCAAACACTGCCTGTTCTAGCTAATCTACTATTAAAAGTAGATAAGGGCATACTTTCGATAACAGCAACAGATTTAGAAATTGAGATGTCTGTGAATATTGCGTTAGAGGGCGAATATTTGGAGGGGGACATAACGGTTCCAGCGCGTAAATTAGTGGACATTTGTCGCAGTCTTTCTGGCGAAAAACCAATCGACGTAACTTTAGAAGAGAATAGATTAAAGGTTAAATCTGGGCGTAATCGTTTCTCACTGTCTACTATTTCTGCACAAGAGTTCCCCAATATAGAGGACTCGTTATTCTCAACGAAATTAGAACTTCCCAGTCAAACGCTTAAAGATCTCATTGATAAAACTCAATTTGCAATGGCGCAACAAGATGTTCGTTACTATTTAAACGGAATGTTATTCGAATTGGATGGCAAGACATTACTGACTGTTGCTACTGACGGGCACCGACTTGCCTTGTCTAAAATCGAGTTACCAGAGGAAATTACTAGCGATCTAGTGCAGGCCATCGTACCTAGAAAAGGGGTCATGGAAGCGGCGAAACTATTATCTAGCTCAGATTCTGATTGTAAGATTGAGTTAAATAGCAACCATATACGAATTTCCTTAGCGGAATATGTATTTACCTCTAAGCTTGTAGACGGCAGATTCCCTGACTACGACAAAGTTTTACCAAAGAATGTGCAACGAGAATTAGTGAGCAATAGAGACAGAATAAAGGACGCATTTTCTAGAGCATCCATATTGTGTAATGAGAAGTTTCGAGGCGTTAGACTTTTACTAGACGAAAACAAACTGACTATTCATGCCAATAATCCTGAGCAAGAAGAAGCTGAGATAGAGTTAGACGTAGAATACTCAAGCGAAGCTATGGAGATCGGATTCAACGTAAACTACTTAGTTGATGCGCTAAACGTCATTAAGACTGATTCGGTCAGGTTTAACTTAGGAGATGCTAATAGTAGTGTACTGATCGAAAGTGCAGAGAATAGCGATAGTCTCTACGTTGTTATGCCGATGAGGTTATAGTTCTCTTTGTTAGCTTAAACAATGCACTTAAAGAGCCTCAAGGCTAATAACTTTCGTAATCTTGAAAAAATTTCTGTCGAGTTTTCTGCCGATCTGAATATCATTTACGGTGATAATGCGGCTGGCAAAAGTAGCTTTCTAGAAGCTATCACCTACTTAATAAGTGCACGTTCATTTCGTTCCTCCAAGCAAAGTACCTTTTCAAATTACGCCGCGAGTAGTTTTGATATATTTGGAGAGTTCTCGGATAGTAGTCGTCTTGGTGTTATGTATACCAATAAGGAAAAGACTAAGCTGGTTAAGCTGAATGGCGAACTGGTTAAGTCATTAGTAGAAGTAGTCAATATATACCCAGTACAGTCTTTAAGTCCTGAGTCCTATCATTTGGTTGATTCAGGTCCCAATGAACGCCGAAAGTTTTTAGATTGGATATTGTTCCACGTGGAACATCGTTATCAAAAGGTTTGGTCGGATTACAACAGAATGCTGAAACAACGTAATGCATTGTTACGCCACAAGTCTGCGTTCGACCTGCAGGTTTTTAAGACTTGGAATAAACAGTTTATCGAGTCGGCAGAATTACTCAATAGTTACCGAGTTAAGATTGCTGTTGAACTTTGTGAGGCGCTGGCTTTGGTATTAAGGGAACTGGGTGTCTCTTTTGCCGAAGAGATTAAACTAAGCTACTACGCGGGTTATACTGGGGAGCTGGCAGATAAGCTAGCTAGCTCATTAGAGAGAGATAGGCTTAATGGGACAACTCAGTATGGGCCTCATAAAGCAGACTTAAAGATTAGCGTAAACGGGTTGTTTGCCAAAGATGTATTATCTCGAGGGCAGAAGAAAGTATTAATCAATTGTCTATTTTTAGCTCAAACTCGGCTGTTAAAATCAAAAACTAATAAGGACAGCTTGTTTGTTATAGATGATTTTTCGTCAGAGCTAGATGAGTATAATCAAATGTCTTTAGTAAAGGCATTGTGTGCACAAAAAAATGTGCAAATTATCATGTCTTGTTTGCAACCGGATATGATAAAACAACTCATAAAAGAGTATAATAGCGTTAAGATGTTTCACGTGGAACATGGTGTTGTAAAGCCGCAAAATGTTCACATAGAGAATTAGAAGATATAAAAGGAAAATGTTTAAGAATGTCAGATAATAACGAAACAGAACAAACCGAATATGATTCCTCCAGTATTAAAGTCCTAAAAGGGCTGGATGCTGTTCGCAAGCGACCTGGAATGTATATCGGTGATACTGATGATGGTACTGGTCTTCACCACATGGTTTTTGAGGTTGTTGATAATTCGATTGATGAAGCTCTTGCGGGACACTGTTCTGAAATCAATGTCATAATTCATACTGATAATTCAATCACTGTCACTGATGATGGTCGCGGAATTCCTGTTGGCATCCATGAAGAAGAAGGGGTGTCTGCTGCGGAAGTTATTATGACGGTACTGCATGCTGGTGGTAAGTTTGATGATAACTCTTATAAAGTATCAGGCGGTCTGCATGGTGTCGGAATTTCGGTTGTTAATGCGCTATCTGACGAGCTGACTATTACCATACGCAGAGAAGGCAAAGTACACGAGCAATCTTATGTACTTGGTGAGCCGCAAGCTCCGTTAGCTGTTATCGGTGAAACTAAGCGCACCGGTACTGATTTAAGATTCCACCCAAGCCCGGAGATTTTCACAGATACAAACTTTCATTACGATATACTCGCCAAACGCTTAAGAGAATTGTCCTTTCTAAATTCTGGCGTTTGCATAAAGCTTAAAGATGAACGTTCAGGCAAAGAAGATCATTTTCAATACGAAGGTGGAATTCAAGCATTTGTTGACTACCTAAACCGTGCAAAGACAGCCATCAATCAAAAGATGTTTCACTTTTCTTTCGCTAGAGAAGATGGAATAGGGGTGGAAGTCGCTATGCAATGGAACGATAGTTTCCAAGAAAACATCTTTTGTTTTACTAACAATATTCCCCAGCGTGACGGTGGTACTCACCTTGCCGGTTTCAGAGGGGCGCTTACACGTACACTAAATAACTACATGGAAAAAGAAGTACCAGCCAATGCTAAAGGTAAAACTCAAACCACTGGCGATGACGCAAGAGAAGGTCTAACGGCAGTTATTTCAGTTAAGGTACCCGATCCTAAGTTCTCTTCACAGACAAAAGATAAACTTGTTTCCTCTGAAGTGAAGACGGCGGTAGAGCAAACCATGGGTAAGGAGTTATCTGATTACCTTCTAGAAAACCCTCAAGAAGCCAAAATTATCGTCGGTAAAATGCTAGATGCAGCAAGAGCGAGAGAGGCTGCTAGAAAAGCGCGAGATATGACAAGAAGGAAAGGAGTTCTAGATATAGCAGGACTTCCTGGGAAATTGGCAGATTGCCAAGAAAAAGATCCTGCTCAATCAGAACTCTATATTGTGGAGGGTGATTCTGCGGGAGGATCGGCAAAACAAGGTAGAAATAGAAAAAACCAAGCGATACTGCCTTTAAAAGGAAAGATCCTTAATGTAGAAAAGGCTCGATTCGATAAGATGTTATCTTCAGCGGAAGTTGGCACACTAATTACAGCTCTAGGGTGTGGTATTGGTAGGGATGAGTTCAACGCAGAAAAGACTCGATATCACCGAATAATTATTATGACGGATGCTGACGTGGATGGAGCTCATATACGTACATTATTATTAACCTTCTTCTACCGACAAATGTTAGAACTTGTGGAGCTCGGATATGTTTATATTGCACAACCTCCACTCTACAAAATAAAGAAAGGTAAGCAAGAGACTTATGTAAAGGATGATGTCAGCTTGCAGGAGTACTTAACAAGTATGGCGCTTGATGAAGCGTCGTTACATGTTAATCCGGACGCTCCAGCCGTTTCTGGGGCCGGTCTAGAGCAATTAGTTAAGGATTATCGTGAAGTTCAAGCGGATATAACGCGACTGGCTCAGCTTTATGATTCAAGAATTCTTAATACAATTGTCGATTTACCTAAATTAGCGGTGGACGATCTTAAAGATTCTGAAAAAGTAAAAGCTTGGTTGAGTAAGTTGGAAACAGAACTTGTCGGCGACGGAAAAATTGGAGCTACTCGATTTGAGTTTGACGTTATTAAAGATGATGAACGAAACGAGTTTAATCCTCGAATTAATGTTATCCACCATGGGAATGAAAAGAGATACGTTTTAGATAAATCGTTTTACTCTTCAGGAGAATACAAGAAAATAACAACGCTTGGTGAAAACACAAGTGATTTGATAGAAGTGGGTGCTTACATACAGCGTGGAGGCAAGAAACAGGAAGTAGAATCCTTTAAAGAGGCGTTAGATTGGTTAATGCAGCAATCGAGAAGAGGGATAGCTATTCAACGCTACAAAGGTCTTGGGGAAATGAACCCTGAACAATTGTGGGATACAACCATGGACCCTGATTCGAGACGCATGCTTCAGGTAACTATTGAAGATGCAGTTGCCGCAGATCAACTTTTTGCAACGCTAATGGGGGATGATGTAGAACCCAGAAGGGAATTTATAGAATCCAACGCGCTAGCAGTAGCGAATTTGGATGTTTAGTTAGTATTTTTATGATTTGGAGAGTTTCAATGTTAAAACAAGTAGTCTTAGTTTCCGGGCTAATTTTATCTCTAGGAATGAGCGCAAGCTCACTTGCGGCCGGAGATGCTGCGGCAGGTAAAGCCAAAGCAGCCACTTGTATTGGTTGCCATGGTGTTGATGGGATCAGTATGATTCCTAATTACCCAAACCTTAAAGGGCAGAAAGCAGCTTATACTGCAAAGCAGCTCAAAGCGTTTAGAGATAAAACCAGAAATGACCCGGTTATGTCTGGAATGTCGGCTAATTTGACCGACCAAGATATTGAAGACCTATCAGCCTACTACGAGAGTTTAAAGTAGTATTCTATGGCTCATTTGAGGAAACTTTAGTGAGCCAATAATTTTTCCACAAACTCGTCAAGGTCTTTAAAACAACTCACTTGCTCTGGCAAGTTTCCCCCAGACAAAGTTTTTTGACCTTTTCCTGTTAGTACCAACGCTGGTTTACAATGGGCATTGATAGCGCACTCTAAATCAGATGAACTATCACCAACAAACCAAGTATCTGCAGCCTCAACCGAAAATTGTTCGAGTAATTTTTCTAACATACCAGGATTAGGTTTTCTAC